>CZCB01000270.1_pt1 | contig 273751 bp, 289 predicted proteins | sample 591991 | NCBI WGS metagenome assembly CZCB01 (sample SAMEA3556809, study PRJEB10932) | anaerobic digester metagenome
AACAAAAAAGGAACGAGGCTTTTAAAGATTTGTTCATCTGGGAGTAGGTGAAGGTGGAGGTTGTCCCGATATGGGCGGTTTTTGGACGGATGAATCCGGTTTGACATTGTTGGAAGTTGTTGTGGCTTTGGTGCTGATATCTCTGATCACGACAGCTTTTGTTCCCATGATCGCTGCTAGCGTCAAGTTTATCAATCGAGCGTGGGAGCGCTATCAGTATTACACCGAAGCCCGCAGCCAAATGGAAATCCAGATGGCGAAAGCAGCTCAAGGGGTTGCGGTCGGCAGATCTGCCAAGTTTCCCATCAAACCAGAAAGCGAAAGCGGCCCGCCGGTGATGGTTGATGGAGTGACGATCGAGGTGGGCGAAGAGGGTAAACTTGTGGTTTTCATTCCTAATAAGGTCAATAAGTAGAAGGTGGCAGTGTGAGGCAAGTGTGGGACAATGACAAAGGGTTGACCCTGATCGAACTAATGATTGCTTTGAGCCTTTTGGGGCTGGTTGTATCCGGCGGCTACTCTATTTTCTACTTCGCGCACCAATCCTTTGTCAAGTCCACCATCACCGCAGACATTCAGCGGGACATGCAGTTGGCGCTGATTCAGATGGCCAACAGCCTTCGGACTGCCTACCAGGCAGAGTATTTTGACACTCGTGCCAATTCACTGCCCAGGCTGGAGGATCTTCAGCCTGACGAAATCATTATCCTGATCCAAAACGGTAAACTGGTAATGTACAAGACCCCGGCTCCTGTCGTCCTGGCTGGAGGGCATGAGGATTTGGCTCAATATGAAGTGATATTCCGGCCGGTGTGGGACAGCGGAGTGCTGTTGCAAAACGTTGTTGAGGTCGAGCTGAAAGCTGGGGATAATCAGATGGCTGTCAGTGTCATGCTGCTTAATCTTCGGGACAAGGCTATCGAAGGGGATCCAGGTGCGGGTGCCGACGCTTTTCGGTATAGAGCGGTGCGAAGCCTTGATGACTTGGAAGAAAACGGTGGTGGACAGGACCTGCCGGCCAGGTGCTTTATCGCCACAGCCGTGTATGGTTCTGAAGCATGGCCCACAAACACACTGCGCCGGTTCAGGGATAGAGTCCTGCTGCCCACAAGCATCGGCCGGGCCGCTGTAGATTTGTATTACATCTATTCACCATATGTGGCTGTTTTGTTGGGGAAAAGCCATCTGCTGAGGTGGATTGCGGGCACAGCCCTAGTTCCGTTTGTGGTTGTGGCTTTTATCTGCGTAAACTGGCAGTGGGTTCTTCTTGCCGCTTTTGCTGCAGCGCTGCTGAGGCACAGGCGCAGGTTATAAAACAGGGCCGGTTTTTTGCTTCCTTTTCAGCGTTAGGAAAGAGTAGTACAATATGACGCTCATTGCAATCAGTACGCCGAGGATTAAGTAATCAGCCAGCATCAAACTGCTCCGCAGTTTGAGATTCACAAACTGAACAAACGCGTAGATCATAACCTGGATAGCGGTCACCAGCAGAAAATACCGCAAGCTCTTTTCTATATATAGATGTTGAATCAGCAGTATAACAGCGATGACGATCAAACCTAAAACCAGCATGGCGGCTTTGTCCATAAGATTGATCAGATAGCGGTTCCAGCCAAGGCTTTGCATCATCAAAAGGTTTACACCCCGGAACAGCAGGTAGCAGTAAACACAGATTCCAGTGCTGATCAACCATAGAACGTACTTGCCGAATCCTCGCAGGAAATCTTTCACTGACTGCCGACCTCCACGTGCTAACACATTATCTAAACCTAAGTCATTTTTCTCCAGTTTCTTGCTGTTTCCTTGCGCTGATTTTGAAAAAAATCACATATTTCCGGATAAATACTTTACAATAATTTGACAAATATGATAAAATGGACACGAAATGGAAGCGCAATGGTCTGTGAGGCGCTGCTGTTATGGCAAAGCTGGGGGTTGGCAAAGTGAAAAATCTGGTTGTGGACGAGCATAGTCCTGAACGCCAAAACCTTGCACGCATGATTGAGTTGATGGGGTACGAAGCACTTACTTCAGCCAGCAGCGAGGAAGGCTTCGCCATATGGCGCATGGAAGGGCCGAGAATAGTGATTGCCAATGAAGCACAACCTTTGGTCAATGGGCTCGAGCTTTGCCAGCGCATCAGCCGCAGAAGGCAGCCGCTATACATATATCATGATTCTGACCGCCCGGGCTGATACCGATGCCATTGTCCAGGCTTTGGACTCGGGCGCCGATAATTATCTTGCCAAACCGTATTCCCTGGCAGAACTGAAGGCCAAGCTGAGTGTCGGTGAACGGATTGTGGAGATCGAAAGCCGCGACACGGTAATTTTCGCCATATCCAAACTTGAATCGGATACGACAAATTAATGGCTACGTGCAATCACCAGCTAAAGACGGATTATCTGCAAATGGGAGCCGAAATTGCTCTAAGCCATCACGAGAAGTGGGACGGCACCGGGTACCCATATGGTTTGATGGGCGAGGAAATTCCGTTAAGCGCTTGTATTGTGGCAATCGCCGACGTTTATGATGCCTTGATCAGCAAGCGAGTCTACAAGAATGCATACCCGCACGGTGTATCCAGAGCGATTATCGTGAACAGTGCCGGAAAACACTTTGATCCGGTGATTGTGGATGCTTTCTTGGCTCTTGAGAAACAGTTTGTCGAGATACAACAGCGGTACAAATAGTGAGCTTTGCGCAAAGGAGAGTGACAGCATGGCTGTGGGCAAGCTGGACTATACGGTACACAACTACATGGAAGACATTGTCGCAGAACTTATAGCCCAAAGGCAAATGGAGGATACGGATTTTGAGTTCTGCGAACGATGCTTGATGGACATTAGTGCCATTATGCTAAACGCTCTTGAGCCGCAATACGTTAAAGTAAAGGCAAAGCTGGCCGAACTTGATGAAGCTGCGGTAGCGAACCTCAACAGACTGCTTGACGAAGCGGCGCGGCAGGTAAAAGCCAATCCTCACCACGGCCGGGATGACAACGGAGGCTATCATCTTGAGAACTTCAGCGAAAGAATGGTCAAGCAGGTCCTGGAAGAATTTCTGGCAAACCAGTCGGAAATTGAGTTGGAACCGGATATGATCCCGTTGGTGGCGGCGATGGTGTTGAATCAAACCAAGCCGCGCTATGCCGTAACGACACGCGGAGGGGCTTACAAGCGCCTGGCGCAGCTGGATCATCAGTTTATTCCGATGACCATTTCGTGTATCTACAACGTGATCAAACAGCTGAAGGACATGAATTAAACATGGGCATGGTGTTTTTCGTCTTAGGCCTCGTTTTCGGCAGTTTCATCAATGTTTTGATTTGGCGAATTCCAAGAAGGGAATCTATTGTTTTTCCTGGATCGCACTGCCCAGATTGCGGCAAGACACTCAGTGCCAGAGAGCTGATTCCAGTTGTTAGCTATCTCATCCAAAAAGGGAAGTGCATCCACTGCGGCCGGAGAATAAGCTGGCAGTATCCGGCTGTCGAGCTGATCACAGCTGTTGGATTCGCGTTTTATCAGTGGAGAGAACCTTCCTGGGCAGCTTTGGTGTCCAAACTTATACTGTTCTCGCTCCTGATTGTTGCTGCCGCCATCGACTTGAGACACAAAAGGCTGCCGAATGTGATTACAATTCCCGGAATGGTGCTTGGTATGATACTCGCATTTGCCGGTTGGTCGGTCCCTATTGGGTCGAGCTTGCTGGGGTTAATGGTGAGCGGCGGCCTATTGATGGCAATTGCGCTGCTAACCAAAGGAATGGGTATGGGAGACGTCAAGCTTGCAGCGTTGATTGGCGCCTTTATCGGGCCTTGGCCGGCTTTAGCTTCGATTTTCATCGCAAGCTTAGCGGGAGCTGTGGTTGGCTCTATTTACCTTTTGATCACCAAACAGGGGCGCAAGACTCCGATTCCTTTCGGACCTTTCTTAGCCTTTGGGGCGTTGATTGGGTCTGAGATCTTTTTATAGGCAGCTGAAAACAAATCACACAAACCAGCGGAAGCCAGCGCTGAAGCTGGTTTTTTGTTTTTCACACTTCAATTCCCAGGTGAATAGAATACAGGAGAAATTGACTATATGGTAATTAAGGAGGAGTTTGATGTCAAAACAGGGGTGGATTACGATCATCTGTCTGGCGGTGGCCGTCGCGCTGCTTCTTGGCGGTATTGCTGAAGCACAAGCATTGGAAAAGGTCACGCTCAGCGAAGTAGTCCGTTCGGTATTCTATGCACCGCAGTACATTGCCCTGGCACTTGGCTATTTTGAGGAAGAAGGGTTGGACGTCCAACTGGAAACGGCTTGGGGTGCGGACAAAGGAGCAGCGGCGCTGATTTCCGGTTCGGTGGATATTGGATTCTTCGGGCCGGAAGCTGCACTGTACATTTACCAGCAGGGGTCGCCTGAACGGATTGTAGGGTTTGCCCAGCTGACTTGCAGAGATGGTTCTTTCTTCATGACCAGGGATTTGGATGAAAACTTCCATTGGGACAATGTGCGGGGCAAAACGATTATCGGCGCCCGCTTGGGCGGAGTGCCTCAGATGGTCTTGGAATGGGTCTTGAAAAAACATGGTATCCAGCCGTTCGTCGATGTGGAAATACTGACGCATTTCGCCTTCGAGGCAGCCTTGGGAGCGTTTCAAGCAGGAGTGGGCGACTATATTGCCCAGTTCGAGCCGGCCATGAGCCAAATTGAGCTGATGGGTGGAGGAAAAGTAGTCGCGTCGCTCGGTGCTGAAGCAAACCCGATTACTTACACAGTCTACCATGCGCGAGAGTCCACGCTCAACGAGAAACGGGAAATGCTGATCAAGTTCACAAAGGCACTGCACCGTGGCCAAATCTGGGCGGCCCTCCATACCGCTGAGGAAATCGCGGAAGTGGTAGCCCCGTTTTTCCCGGAAATCGACAGTCAGGTCCTGATCAACACAATCCACAACTATAAGACAATCGAAGCTTGGCAGCAAACACCAGTCATCTCCGAAGACGGATTCCGCTTTTTACAGGAGGTGATGCATGCCGCAGGAGAGCTGCTGGAGTTTGTTCCCTTTGATCATTTGATGGATAACTCCATTGCAGAAGCGGCACTGGCCAACTAAGCGATGCCCCTCACGGGGCATTCTTTTTGGAAGGGGGATATTCCATGGCCAAACTAGTGATAAAGAACGTGTCCCTGAAATACCACACGGTGGAAGACGAGATCGAAGCCTTGCGCGACTTCAACCTGGAGGTTGAGCCCAGAGAGTTCATCAGCATCGTCGGTCCCAGTGGGTGCGGCAAGTCAACGCTCTTGTCCTTGATTGCCGGATTGATGAAACCAACCACCGGGTCAATCATTCTAGACGGCAGCCCGATTACGGGGACGACCCAAAAAATCGGGTATATGCTGCAGCAAGATTATCTGTTCGAGTGGCGCACAATTCTGGACAACGCGCTTTTAGGACTGGAAGTGATGCGCCGCAAGACAGATGAAAGTGTCGCTCAAGTAAAGCAAATGCTGAAGGATTACGGGCTTAGTGGCTTTGAACACAGTTACCCCCATCAGCTGAGCGGAGGAATGCGGCAGCGTGTGGCGCTGATCCGCACTTTGGCAACGGAGCCTGATTTGCTGCTTCTTGATGAACCATTTTCCGCGTTGGATTATCAGACTCGGTTGGCAGTGGGGGAAGATGTATGCCGGATCCTATGTCAGCATCAAAAGACCGTGATCATGGTCACTCACGACATCGCAGAAGCGATCAGCATGGCCGATCGGGTTATCGTTTTGACGTCAAGGCCGGGGCGGGTCAAAAGTGAGCATGTGATCGATTTCGGCCCGGAATACAACCACTCATCGCCCCTGAAAAGAAGGGAATCACCTCGGTTTCGCGAGTACTTCGCAGCGATTTGGAAGGAGTTGAACAGCAGTGAACAGTAAAAAAGGGTACTCACTGGAGCACCGCAAGTATTTGCGGCGGATCCGGGTCAGGCAGCGGACCATCCTCGTTCTTCAAATACTACTTTTGATCAGCGTCTTCGCCCTTTGGGAGATCGCCGCAGCTTACGGTTGGATTAATCAGTTTATAACTTCCAAACCTTCCCGCGCCTGGACAGCGGCGGTCAATTTGTTCAATAGGGGAGAATTGTGGCGCCATCTTGGTTACACTATTGGCGAGACAGTTTTGGGATTCACTGTCGGGACTATGGCGGGGATTGTAATCGCAGCTGCGCTGTGGTGGTCTGATTTTATCTCGCGGATTCTGGATCCGTATATAGTGATTCTCAACAGTGTGCCCAAGGTAGCTTTGGGGCCGATCTTCATTGTTTGGTTGGGCACAGGGTTGAAAGCGGTTGTAGCTATGGCTGTCGCCACATCGATCATTGTCACCATCATGGTGGTGCATAACGGTTTCAAAAACATCGATCCGAACAAAATAAAGCTGATGCGCACTTTTGGTGCGTCCAGACTGCAGATCTTCACCAAAGTCGTCATACCTGCCAGTGTGCCAACTATGATATCGGCGTTGAAAGTCAGTGTCGGTCTGTCTTTGGTGGGGACGATTGTCGGTGAGTTTCTCGGATCCAAAGCCGGATTGGGATATTTGATTGTCTACGGCGGCCAGATTTTCAACATGTCGCTGGTCATGGCGGCGGTGATCATGCTTTCGGTCGTTTCAGCGCTCTTGTACTACCTGGTTGTTCTTTTGGAGCGGAAAATTGTGAGATACAACCGATGAGAACCGGTGAAATTATTTTCGTCACAAGGCAGGAAATGTTTCTTTTTCCGCCAAAATACTAACCAGGGGGTGTTGACATTGAACGTCATGTATCAATTGGATGACTATTTTGTCAGAATCCGGGAAGATTCGTCAGGCAGGTTGAAACTGACTGTGTGGAACCAGTATGGGGACAAGGTGGTTAGTGATTATATCAGTGCCGCTACATCAGATTATGTGTGGACGAGCATCGCTAAGAACAGTTCTGAGTCTGTGGTTGAGAACGTCAAGTGCAAATTGATGGGAACATGTTGAGCGTGAAGATTACTGTTGTTGTGACAGTTGAGATAGATTTTGGGGAATGGCTCTGAAGCCGAAATGGCGACAGAGCTTTTTCGTCACAGAACAAGAAGGAGGCATAGAGATGGAAAACTTCAGATTTCTAAGCCCTACTGAGATTGTTTTTGGCAGAGGCACAGAAAGCCTGACCGGAGAACTGGTGAAAAGGTACGCATCGAAGATTCTATTCCACTACGGAGGGGGCAGTATCAAACGGACAGGCCTTTACGATCGAGTGATGTCATCGTTGAGACAACACGGCGTCGAAGTCGTGGAATTGGGGAATGTCCAACCCAACCCCCGTTTGAGCTTGGTACAGGAAGGTATTGAGCTTTGCCGACGGGAAGGGATCAATTTTATACTTGCAGTAGGCGGCGGCAGTGTGATTGATTCGGCAAAGGCGATTGGTGTCGGAGTGCCTTATCCTGGTGATGTCTGGGATTTTTACGCAGGAAAAGCGGAGCCAAAAGAGACTCTCCCAGTCGGCGTAGTGTTGACCATTGCCGCCGCAGGGAGCGAAGCAAGCAAGAGCAGCGTGATCACCAATGAAGACGGGTGGTTGAAACGGGGGATCAACTATGATCTGATCCGGCCGGTTTTTGCCGTTATGAACCCGGAATTGACATTCACCCTGCCGCCTTACCAGACGGCGTGCGGTGTGGCGGATATCATGGCCCATATTATGGAACGGTACTTTTCACCCACCGGTGATCATGAGTTGTTGGACCGCTTGTGCGAGGCGACTTTGAAAGCAGTGATAAGCAACGCTTACCGGGTTATGGCCGATCCCCACGACTACAACGCCCGCGCTCAAATCATGCGGGCAGGCACTCTTGCCCACAATGATCTCTTGAGCACAGGCAGAATTGGCGACTGGGCTTCGCACCAGATGGAACATGAAATCAGCGCCATATATGATCTAGCCCATGGGGCAGGGTTGGCCATCGTTTTCCCGGCGTGGATGAAATATGTTTACAAAAGCAATGTCGGCCGGTTTGTCCAATTTGCCCACCGGGTGTGGGATGTGGACGTCAATTTTGAGAACCCGGAAGCTGCCGCTTTGGCAGGTATTAACCGCCTGGAGCAGTTTTTCACCGATATTGGCCTTCCCACCAGGCTGTCTCATGCCGATATCGGAGCTGACCGACTGGAGGAAATGGCCGACAAGTGCCGCATGACTAACGGTGACAGTGTCGGCCAGCTAGTTAAGCTTACACGCCGCGATGTATTGGAGATATATAAATTGGCTGTGTAGATTCCGAACAAATTAAAAAACATGGCAGGGAATAAACGTCATTAGTCGAATGATGATCATAAAAGCTGGAATAAATATAAGGGGAATGCGGCCAACTGACTGTTAAACACATCAAGACCCCTAACTGTGCGGTTGGTTAGGGGTCTTAATGTTAGGCATTAGCCCGTTCAAAAGAGATTTTCAGCACATTTCCCCATTTGTCGATTGTTGTTTTCATCTGCTGTTTGAAGTCTCCAAGGCTCATGATTTGAGAAATGCTGGCCATGTTTGTGAACATATCATAGATCCCTACAGCGTCTTCATAAGCCTGCTGAAGTTTGGACAGTGCATCTTTCAACTGCTGGTTTTCCGCCTGCAGATTGCTGATGTCTTCATGCCGCTGATAGCTTTTTAGGATTTCCATCAGCGCACCCGCCACAGTTTCCCACCCGCCCCCCCGCCACAGCTTCGTGGCTCGGCTGGTTGATTCGCTGTTCCAGTTGGTCCAGGCGTTTGTGCAGCTTGGATATGTATTCAGGAAGCCCTTGGAATGCTTCAATTAGTTCGGTGTCGATTTTAAGTTCCCGGCGGGCGGGTTTGATAGGAGCCACCGGTATTTCTTGCTCATCTCTTTCTTTGCGCAAGACATTGTAATAAAGCATTCCAATGGCTGCTTCACTACGGTGCGGCAGCAGTTTCGATATTCGGCGGAAGCATTCGGTGAGAGGAAGTCCATCTTGTTTGCCTTTGATTATTTGTTCCCAAACAAGATCCTTCTCCTCTTCAGTCCAATTGCGCCCTGGGCTTCTTTCCACGGTTTCCGGCAAGTTTAAGACCCTCCTTTACATCTATATAGTGTGGCTATATATAAGTATGTCCCCTATATAAGAAACTATTCTTGTTTATATAAAACCAAATCACAAGCGGGGAGGAAAAGATCATGAAACTGGCGCTGTTAAGCGTCTATGACAAGACTGGAGTGGCTGCGTTCGCTCAGAGTCTGGTGGAGAACGGCTATAAGCTAATCAGTACCGGTGGGACTTACCGCCTGCTTAAGGAGAACAACTTACCCGTAACCTATATCTCAGAGGTTACCGAGTTTCCGGAGATTCTCGACGGGCGGGTCAAGACACTGCATCCCAGAGTTCACGGAGGAATCCTCGCCAAAGACACAGATGAGCACCGCCGGCAGCTTGAACAAATTGGGGGCAGTCTGATCGATCTTGTGGCTGTAAATCTATATCCGTTCGAAGCAGTGTCACAGGATCCAAATGCCACAGAAGAGCAGGTTGTCGAGAACATCGACATCGGCGGCCCAACTTTGTTGAGAGCGGCAGCGAAGAATCATGCCCGTGTTGTGGTGGTCAGTGATCCCAAAGACTATGATTGGGTGTTGGAGAAGATGAAAGAAGGCAGCCTTGACCTTGACGACCGCAAGCGCCTGGCGGCGAAGGCATTCAACCATACGGCCTATTACGATACTCTTATTGCCCACTACCTTGGGCAGCCCGTCTTCGCGGACAAAATGACGGTTGCTTTGGAGAAGGCCGCTGATCTCCGCTACGGCGAGAATCCTCATCAGAAAGCAGCCTTCTACAGACAAGCCCCAGTCTGGCCTGTCAGCATAGCTCAGGCTCAACAGCTGCATGGAAAAGAACTGTCTTTCAACAACATCTACGATGCCCAGGCAGCTTGGCAGTTGGTATCCGAGTTTCAGGAGCCGTGCGCTGTCGCCGTAAAGCACAACAATCCCTGTGGACTGGCAGTGGGGGAGAGTTTGTATGAAGCATACCTGAAGGCTTATGAAGGCGACCCTGTTTCGATCTTTGGAGGAATTGTGGCTGTGAATCGCAAAGTGGATGTACCTACAGCCAAGGAAATGAGCAAGATTTTCCTGGAAGTGATCATTGCCCCCGATTTTACTGAGGATGCTCTGGCAGTGCTGACAAAAAAGGCTAACTTGCGCCTGCTGAAACTTGAGCCAGCCCAATCCTCCGATTGGGATTGGAAAAAGGTTTCTGGAGGTTTTTTGATTCAGGAAGCGGACGTTGTTGATCTGGACCACAATCAGCTGAAGGTGGTCACCAACCGTCAACCGTCAGACGAAGAATGGGAAGACTTGTTTTTTGGCTGGAAGGTAGTGAAGTATGTCAAATCCAATGCCATTGTCCTGTGCAAAGCCAAGCAGCTGATTGGTGTCGGTGCGGGCCAGATGAACAGGGTGCAGTCTGTGCGCTTGAGTGTCGAACAAGCGGGGGACCAGGCAAAGGGTGCAGTGCTCGCCTCTGACGCCTTTTTCCCGTTTGCAGACAGTGTCGAATTGGCAGCGTCAAAAGGAGTAACGGCGATCATTCAGCCGGGGGGATCGGTTCGCGATCAGGAGGTAATAGATGCCTGCAATCAGCACGGTATGGCCATGGTGTTCACAGGGATCCGCCACTTCCGCCATTGATTCGGAAAAAAGAAGGGATTTGGACGGCATCGGCGAATAAAATGTAAAAATAAAACAAAGAATAGCCGCAACGCGGCGAGCTAAGATCACAAACAGAGGGCAGGCGCAGACGACCACATGGGGATGGTGAACTCGCTTGCTTTCTGTTTACTTATGACTGATCCCGAGGCGCGGTGAGTCTGCGGGGAAGATTCTCGGCCTTGGTCGGATCGACAATGATCGTTTGGAAATGATCATAAACAACGAATCCAGGTTTGGCCTGGGGAGGCTTGCGGACATGTTTTCTTCTGGTGTAGTCCACGGCGGCCTTGGTGTTTTCCCTGTTCCGGGAGTAGTAGGCTGCCAAAGTCGCAGCCTCCAAAAGTGTCTGTGGGGACACCTCCTTGTCAGTGCACACAATCACATGGCTGCCCGGGACTTTTTGGGCATGCAGCCAAAGATACTCTGGTTTGGCGGCTTTAAAGGTGACAAAATCGTTTTGGCGGTTGCTGCGCCCGAGCAGAAGCAGAGTGCCGTCAGAAGCGAGGTATTGATCATACTGTTTCGAGCGTCTTCCCATATCTGATCTCGCTGTTTTTCGCTTTGTCGAGGAGGTTTCCTCAATCATCCCCTCTTTGATTAGCTCCGTTTCGATCTCAGCCGCTGTTTCCGGATCATCGGCGAGCAGGAGCTGAAGGCTGATCTCCTCAAGGTAATCTATCAAGGCGAGGGTTTCTTTTAACTGCTGTGCAGCCGCATGGGCACTGCGTTTTGCCTTGACATACTTCTTGAAATACAGCTGAGCGTTTTCACTGGGGCTGAGTTTTGGGTCCAGCTCGATCGCAATCGAAGGCTGGCCGGGTTCATAATAATCAACTGCTTCCAGAACGGTGTCTCCTTTTTTAATGCGGTAGAGATTTGCAAGAATGATTTCACCCTTCTTCTGCCAGTCATCGGCCTGTGCCGCCGAGTCCAAGGTCTGCCGGTGTATTTGTTCTTTACGCCGCAAGCGCTGCAAATGGGCATTGACAGCGCCTAGGAGCTGTGAGATCTTCCGACTCAGGCGCTGATCGCGGGCTTGGGCTGTGAAAAAACTGTCCAGAAGCTCGTCAAGGGCAGCAAAACGCTGTACGTTCCCCGATTCTCTGCTGTGAACAGGTTCGTAGGCGAAAAAATCAGGTTTGGGCTCGGTAATCAAGGTTGGCCGGGGTTCGGCACTGATCAGATCCATCATACTTTGCCACAAGGCGCTGACCTGGCCGGGACTCAGGTCGCGGTTTTTACACTCCAAGTCTATCCTTGAGCGGGCGCAGATCTCTGATGCCGCCTGGGGTCCCAGCCCTTGATAGCATTTCACAAGGGCTTTGGCTGCGGGGTATTCCGGAAGCATCCGGAGCGCGGTGCTGAATTCATGCAAGTTGGAGCGCTTCGGGTTGAGTTTGTTGTGTACGGGAGGTAGTTGATAGGTTATTCCAGGCATGACCGGACGTTCATGATTGGAATCGGTATTGCGGTAGATGGCATCAATTATGGTTTGATCCTGATCGATCAGAATCAGGTTGCTGTTTCTGCCCATCAACTCGAAGACAAGGCTTTTTTCTCCCATCCCTGCGTCAAGATCGTATGCCTCAAAACGAATGACTATAATGCGTTCAAATTCAACCTGCCGAACATCCAGCACGCGGCTTGGCTCGAGATGTTTTCTGAGAAGCATGCAAAAAGCCGGAGGGGTTTGGGGATTCGGGTCTGGGGCACTGGTTGTGTGGATCCGGGGTGAGCTGGGATCTGCCGAAATCAACAATTTATGGTTCTGGCCAATATCCCTTAGGTGTATGATTATTGTATGGCGGTTGGGCTGGTAGATTTTGGCTACTCTTGTATTGGCCAGCTTATCGTTCAACTCTGCGACAACAGCCGAAACCGCGATGCCGTCAAAAGCCATGGCTATCACCCTCCTGAACAACAGTATACCAGAGGTGGGAAGCAGGAACAAGGATGAGCAATGTCTAATAACTGTTTGTGTGCTTTTCTATCATTTTATGAATGAGTGGTGATCCGACACCATGCAAAGAAGACTTCTGTGGGCTGTAGTTGTATGTGCTGTGATTCTGGGAACCGCCTTGACCGCAGCCCAACAGCCAGCTGTGCGTTTTGAAAACGCACTGCGTTATCTAGAATACTACACAGCCGGAATGGACCGGCTGATTCCAGGTTTACGCCCACTGCAGCAGGCAGCGAACGCGCTCTCGGAAAGTATTGAACGGGAAGAATCGGCAGACGAGTCTTTGCTGATGCTGGCTTTGGTTTATCAGGAACAAGGCAACCTCGCGGGCGCCAAAGAACACCTGTATGAGTACCTTCGCAGGAATCCAGATCACGGCTGGATTAACGTTCTGATAGGTGATCTCGACTATCTCCTCGGAGATGCCGATCTGGCACTGAAAAGCTATGTCAAAGCTTTGATGGTCGGCGAGTATGCCCGGGCGTATTACGGAATCGGCTTGATTAATTCCCAGCAGGGCATTACCCCTGATGTTATTGGCGCCCTTGCCAAAGCCGTAGAGCTTGCTCCGAACTTCGTGGACGCAAGGATCGCCTTGGCAAAAGCCTACATGGCTTCGGAACAATTCCAGGAAGCCCGCGGCGAGTTAGAGACAGCGTACCTTTACGCACCCCGCCGGGCCGAAATCCATTACTACCTGTGGCAGATTTACACACACGAGGGTGATGTGGGAAAGGCCAAACACTATGGAGAGCTTGCCGTTCAATATGATTCGAGCTATGCGGCTTTGATCGGAGCCAGGTAAGCCAATGCCCGTAGGTTAAAAATGCCGGTTAACCCGGCATTTTTTTTTGCACCCAGGAATAGTATTTACGAGCAAAGGGGTGCATGTAGATGGAACTGCCATACTATACTCAGGAACCGAAAGAATTGGCTCGGACGCTTGGCACGAACTTGGACAGTGGATTGAGTGTTGGCGAAGCAAAGAAGCGCTTTGAAGAATATGGCGCCAACAAGCTGCTGGAGGCGGAAAAAGATTCAAAATGGTCGATTTTTATGCGGCAGTTCGACGATTTCATCACAATAGTGCTCATGATCACCACCGGCATTTCCGCCCTGCTGGGAGAAGTGGTGGATGCGGCAGCCATCTTGGCGATTGTCATTCTCAACGCCATTCTTGGGTTTATCCAAGAATACCGGGCCGAGAAATCCCTCGATGCTCTCAAACAGTTGACGGCACCGAGCGCGAAGGTGATCCGGGACAACCGGAAAATGCAGGTGAATGCGGAAGAAGTGGTCCCAGGAGATATTGTCATATTGGAAGCAGGAGATCGTGTCCCGGCTGATGCCCGCTTATTCGAAGCAAACACCCTGTATGTGAATGAAGCGATGTTGACGGGAGAGTCCATTCCTACTGCCAAAATGGTTGAGGCGCTCAAGGGAGGTAAGGCTGCTCTTGGGGACCAGTCAAACATGGTGTTTATGGGAACTTTGGTCACTAGAGGGCGTGGTGCCGGAGTGGTCGTGGCGACAGGGATGAATACGGAAATCGGCAGGATTGCCGACCTGATTCAGGAATCGGTTGTATCTGAAACTCCCCTGCAGCGCAGGCTGAAAAAACTCGGCGTCTGGCTCGTGTTGTCGTGCCTGGTGATTGTGGCGGCTGTTTTCGCAGCAGGAGTTTGGCGTGGTTTTCCGGTTTACCGGATGTTTTTCACAGGTGTCAGCCTGGCGGTGGCCGCAATACCCGAAGGCTTGCCTGCAGTTGTTACCATCGCACTGGCTATAGGTGTGCAGCGGATGATCCGCTGCAATGCGATCATCAGGCAATTGCCGGCGGTGGAAATTCTGGGCTGTGCAACTGTGATCTGTGCCGATAAAACCGGGACACTGACACAGAATAAAATGAAAACCCAATTGTACTGGATCGGCGGGCAGGCAATCGAAGCAAGCGATACAGGCCGCTTGAAAGCCTCTGCGGCTGCAAACTCGCGTCTAAAACTAGCCCTGGAAATAGGAGCGCTGTGCAGCAGTGTCCAGATCCAGGAGCGGAGCACTGGTGTTAGTCTGGTTGGTGATCCCACTGAGATCGCACTGGTTGAAGCAGCATACAACGCAGGCCTCAGCAAGGCCAGGCTTGTAGCGGAATATCCCCTTTTGCGGGAAGTGCCTTTTGACTCAGAACGCAAGCGGATGAGTGTAGTGCTTCGCCATCATGATCAACTGTTGGTTTATGTCAAAGGTGCACCAGGAACTGTCCTCGAACGGTGTGCTCAACACCTGACCGCCGACGGTATCAAGCCCCTTTCTCCCACTGATCGAAAACAGATCTTGGCCGCAGTGGAGGTCTACGCCGCTCAGGCCCTGCGTATCCTTGGGTTGGCCTACCGTCTGGTCCCGTCGGTGACGGTGCCAGAATCCACTCTGGAAAGCGATTTGATATTTGTCGGATTTGTGGGGATGATCGACCCGCCAAGGCCTGAGGCCAAAAAAGCAATCCGCCAGGCAAAGCAGGGTGGAATCAGGACGATCATGGTCACGGGAGATCATAAACTAACTGCGCAGGCCATTGCCAGGCAGCTGGGATTGGGCCGGGACGGATGTCCCAATGTCATGACAGGTAGTGAGTGGGAGACATTGCCCGCCTATGAGAGACAAGAAGCAGTAAAAACGGTGGATGTGTTTGCCAGAGTTGCGCCGCACCATAAGCTGACCATCGTTAGGGCTCTAAGGGCGAACGGTGAAGTTGTGGGCATGACTGGCGATGGAGTGAATGACGCGCCGGCTGTCAAGGAGGCTGATATCGGCATCAGCATGGGGATCAGCGGCACAGACGTCACCAAAGAAGCATCCGACATGATCCTGGCGGACGACAACTACCAGACAATCATCGCTGCCATCCGCGAGGGACGTATCATCTACGATAATATCCGTAAGTTTATCCGCTATTTGTTAGGCTGCAACGTCGGCGAAGTGCTGACCATGTTTGCGGCAGTCACAGCGGGCTTGCCGCTGCCGCTGATTCCAATCCAGATTCTGTGGATGAACCTGGTCACCGATGGACTGCCCGCCATCGCCCTGGGGATGGATCCCGGCGACGCCGACATAATGGAACGTCCGCCAAGGAGCGCCGATGAAAACATTTTTGCCCGCCGGTTACACCTTAAGATCGGTTTCTCTGGGCTTTTGATCAGCATCTGCACATTGGCGGTGTTCGCGCTTGCCCTGAAACACAGCCCGGAAGACTTGATCAAAGCCCGCACACTCGCTTTTTCAACGCTCGTGATGGCTCAGTTGATCTTTGTATTCGAATGCAGAAGCGAATGCCATTCCATTTTCAAGCTGGGCGTGTTTACCAACCCTTACCTGGTTGCCGCAGTGATGATATCTGCCCTGATGCATATTCTCGTTTTGTACCAACCTTGGCTGCAGTCGATCTTCGGGACGACGGCGTTGAACCTTGAAGAGTGGGTTTTGGTGCTCGTTTTTGCCGGATCCACATTGGTGGCCGATACTGCGTTCAGAGCCGCCAAAAGGCTGATCGCCCGGCACTTTTCTTGGGCGAGGTGGCGCCGGTAGCAGGAGATCGGCACGAGGACAAAGAAACAAAAGGCAGAACACTACCAAACAACAGCGGGAGGCCCAATCATGGTATTCAGCATGACCGGATTCGGCAGTGCCGAAGTGATTACGGATCAATGGTCGGTTAAAGTTGAAGTAAAGAGCGTCAATCACCGGTATTTAGACATACAAATCCGCCTTCCGCGCCAGTACCAGCTGTTGGAAGAGAGTTTGCGGCAGCTGATATCAGTAGGAGTTCAACGTGGAAGGGTAGAAATTTATGTTAAGATAGAGGAATTAAGCCAACAAGATAGAATGGTCAAGATAGACAGGGGTGTTTTGGCAGGTTTGTACAAGCAGTGGCATGAACTGCAGCAGGAGATGGAGCTTCCGGACCTGACGTTTGATCATATTTTCCAGATACCAGATCTGGTCCGAATTGCCGATCCAGAAATCGACTGGGACATCCTGACAGCAGTCACCAAAGAAGCGGTTACCAACGCTTTGGAACAGCTCAATGCCATGCGGACCATCGAAGGCCAAAAACTGGCTCAGGATTTGGTTGTGAAGATGGACCGCATCGCTCAGCTTGTGGTGGAAATAGAGAGTCATGCCCCTCAAGTGGTGGACAACTACCGCAGCCGGCTCCAAGAACGCCTTGACGAGCTGTTGTCAGGGACAAGCCTCCCTGTAGAACGGTTCGAGGCCGAAGTCGCTTTGTTTGCGGATCGCTGCAGTATTGATGAAGAACTGGTGAGACTCAACAGCCATATTGGGCAGTTCCTGGAAACACTTAAACAAAGAGGGCCAATTGGGCGGAAACTGGATTTCCTGATTCAAGAGATGAATCGAGAGGTCAACACCATTGGTTCAAAGGCGAACGATCTACATATTACTAAGGCTGTGGTTGAGCTCAAGAGCGAGCTGGAAAAAGTTCGTGAACAGGTCCAGAATCTAGAATAACCGCTTGGCGCTATTCTAGTTTGGAAATGGATTTTGGCGAACAAGGGAGGTGAAATGGATGCCGCTGCCAAAACTGAGTGCTGACGAGAAGAGAAAAGCTCTGCAAAAAGCGCAGCTGATGCGCAGCAAACGCGCTGAACTGCGCATGAAGCTCAAGAGTGGATCTCTGTCTCTGCAGGATGTCTTGAATTCGAAGGACGATGAAGTAATTGCCAAAATGAGAGTAGCATATTTGATTCAATCGCTGCCGCAAGTGGGCAAGGTAACATCGAAGAAAATCATGGAAGAGATCGGAATCAACGAGAACCGGCGCGTTCAAGGGTTGGGGAAGAGGCAGATTAATGCTCTGTTAGAGCGCCTAGGCTGAGAGGCTAACATGGTAGCAAGGAGGATCTACTAGTGGAAATCAGACTAATCAACATTGGCTTTGGTAACATCGTTGCTGCCAACCGCATAATCAGTATTGTAAGCCCCGAATCAGCACCGATCAAAAGAATCATCCAAGAAGCGAGAGACCGGGGCATGCTTATTGACGCTACCTATGGACGCAGAACAAGAGCAGTGATCATTACTGACAGTGATCACATCATCCTTTCAGCTGTTCAACCCGAAACAGTTGCGCACCGCTTGACTGTCAATGCTCAAGATGCACCATCGGAGGGGAAAGAGTAACTTTATCAAGGATGCAGTTGACGTGGTTCAAACCGGAAGAATCGATTCAGGACGCAGGAACATAGGGGGGATATTGAGGTGAAAGGGAAAGGCTTCTTAATCGTCTTGTCTGGCCCCAGCGGAGCAGGCAAGAACACACTAATTGATCATGTACTCCCTCGTATCCCCAATCTCAAATACTCAGTCAGCGCTACAACCAGGCCGCCACGTCCAGGCGAGGTTCACGGCGTAGACTATTTTTTTGTCTCGGATCAAGAGTTTGACCGGATGATCGCCAATCATGAATTCCTGGAATGGGCTGAGTTTGTCGGCAACCGCTACGGCACACCAAAGGCGTTCGTGGAAAATGAGATTCAACAAGGGCATACTGTTATCATGGATGTGGACATTCAAGGGGCGCTGCAGATCAGAAGACGGATGCCCGATGCGGTATTGGTGTTTTTGCTGCCGCCGACACTGGATGAACTGCGCAGACGGTTGAACAAACGAGGGCAAGACGCTCTGGAGGCTATTGTCAAAAGATTGGAACATTCAGCCAAGGAGCTTGAGTATATAGTCGACTATGATTATTATATTATCAACGATGATCTGGATAAGGCCGCCGAAAGGTTGGCCGTGATCATCAACGCAGAACGGTGCCGTGTGGCCAGGGCCGATCTCAACGCTCTTCAAGAGTTATGGCAAAGGAGGCAAAACGGAGATGACCTTTGAGAAAAAACCAGGAAATGTGGACAATCGCTACACTTTGGTGGTCGCTGCTGCTAAACGAGCCCGCCAGATACTTGCAGGAGCTAGTCCCACCATCGAGACAGAGCATTACAAACCGGTCACGATCGCCTTAGCAGAGATATCATCCGGGAAAATTCAGTGGGTGCGCACCAAAGAAGGAATCAAATAAGAGCGGGCCTGTGGACAACCACAGGTCATTTTCATTCTGAAGCAGGGGGGTGATGGCGATTGCCAAGTTCGCCGGCGTGATTGTAGATGTTAAAGCCAGTGCGGTGAACCGGGTTTTCCACTACTCTATTCCCAAGCATATGGGCACCCTGCGCCTGGGACACCGGGTGCTCGTGCCGTTCGGCAGCCGTAGAGTCGAAGCCTATGTTGTGGAATTGGTCGATCAGGTTGACCTGGAAGCAGCCCGGATCAGGCCGATCATCAGGACACTTGATCCTGAACCTGTGTTGACAGAAGAACACTTGGCGGTGGCCGCCTGGATGGTTGAAGAGTATGCCGGATTGCATGCCCAGGCACTCCAATTCTTTCTGCCGGCAGGAACCCGCTATGGCAAGGAGCGGGTAAAAAGCAAAGAGCAGTTGACTGTCGCCCTGTCAAATCCAGGCTTAATCGAAGAATACCTCCAGTCGCTGCCGCCCCGGGCTGTGAAGCAAAGAGAGATTCTGCTAAGTTTGAAAAAACAGCCTCGTCAAATTGCAAGCGAACTGTGCAGAACCACCAAGGCCAGCTATCAGACTCTCGCGGCTTTACAGGCAAAAGGCTATATCAATATGGCTCCAAGTTTGGTTGAACGCACACTTGAGCTATCCACAGAAAACAAGCCAATTCCAGTTTTGACAAGAATGCAGGATGAGGCGCTGCAAGCTGTTATCGATGAGTTCAGCGGCAGCCGTAAACCGGTATTGATTCACGGTGTCACCGACAGTGGCAAGACCGAGGTCTATCTGCGGGCAATCGCCTACTGCTTGCAGCGGGGCAAACAGGCGATCATGATGGTGCCTGAGATTTCCCTGACGGAGCAGACTATCTCCAGGTTCACCCAGAGATTTCCCGGCAGGGTTGCCGTCCTCCACAGCGGGCTCTCGGAAGGTGAGCGTTACGACCAATGGCACAAAATCAAGAAGGGAGAACTGCCGATTGTAATCGGTGCTCGCTCAGCCGTTTTCGCCCCTCTTGAGAATATCGGCCTGATTGTCATCGATGAAGAGCACGAAGGCACTTACAAACAGGCCGATGGAATGCTGAAGTATCATGCCCGCAGCGTCGCGCTGAAGCGTGCTCTGTATCATGGGGCGGTGGTGGTCCTGGGTAGTGCCACGCCAGCTGTGGAAAGCTATCACCGGGCGCTCAGGGGCGAATACCGGTTGGTGGAAATGCCGAGCAGAGTCCATGATCGCCCTTTTCCGCCGGTGGTCCTGGTCGACATGCGGGAGGAGTTTTCCCACGGCAACCGGAGCATGTTCAGCGCGCTGCTTGCGGAAGAACTAGAACGGACACTTAAGAATCATGAACAGGCGATTATACTTCTCAACAGGCGCGGTTATTCCGCTTTTGTCCTTTGCCGCGAATGCGGTTACGTCGCTGCCTGCGCAAACTGCCATGTCTCATTGACCTATCACCGGGACAACCGGCTTAAATGCCATTACTGCGGCTACAGCGAGGGGTTGAGACTCAGCTGTCCCCAGTGCGGATCTCACCATATAAGACAGTTCGGCACTGGCACGCAGCAGCTGGAAGAGCACATCAGAAAAAACTTTGCTGATGCCCGTATTGTGCGCCTTGATTCCGACACAACCAGGCGCAAGGGTTCACATCAGCGTTTGCTTAACCAGTTCCGGCAGGGTCAGGCAAATGTGCTGATCGGCACACAGATGATCGCCAAAGGGCTGGATTTCCCCAACGTTACCCTGGTTGGCGTAATCAGCGCGGACCTGGCGCTTAATTTTCCGGATTTTCATGCCGCCGAAAGGACTTATCAGCTGCTGGCTCAAGTGAGCGGCAGGGCTGGGCGCGGGCCAAAACCCGGAAGAGTGATTATCCAGTGTTATGATCCTGGACACTATGCCATCAGCAGTGTCCCAAAACACGATTATGCCTCTTTTTACCGTAAGGAGATCGCTTACCGCCGGCAGCTTGAGTATCCCCCATTTGGACATCTCGTCCGTGTGCTGATTCAAGGCCCCGAAGCAGCAGTCCGGAAGGAAGCGGAAAGGATAAGCCAGATAATGCAGACAAAGCTTAGCAATGTCCAGACCTACGGTCCGGCACCTGCCCCGATTTCCAAGTTGAAAGGCAGGCACCGTTGGCAGATCATTGTCAAGTCAAAGCATAAAATCAGCCAATTCCTGACAGAGCTTCCCAAACATGATGGCACTGTCACAGTCAGTATCGACCCGGATCCATTGTTCTTATTATAAGTAGTGTGGTATAATTTATTACATAGGTAGAACGAAAGAAGGTCTCGGTTAATGGCTGTGTTGAAGGTAATCAAAGCTGGTGATCCCATACTGCGGCAACCGACACAACCGGTCACCAGGATCACGAAAAGAGTATCCCGATTGATCGAGGATATGATCGAAACCATGTATGCGGTAGATGGAGTCGGCCTTGCGGCCCCACAGGTCGGCGTGAGCAAGAAGATCGCCGTGATCGATGTGGGTGAAGGGCCAATTGCGCTGATTAATCCGAAAATCATAGAAGGATCCGGTGAAGATATCGATGTGGAAGGTTGTTTGAGTGTTCCCGGAAAACAAGCCTATGTGAAGCGCATGGCAACAGTGAAGGTGCAGGCGTTCAACGAGAAAGGGAAGCCGGTCCAAATCGAAGCGGAAGGTTTGCTCGCCAGGGCGCTCCAGCATGAGATCGATCACCTGAACGGAATCCTGTTCACAGACTTGGTGGATGAAAAGGATATCTTTGAAGGAGAAGAATAGGATGCGGATCATTTTCATGGGCACACCCGAATTTGCCGTGCCCAGCCTTGATGCGGCTGCTCGGCGTCATCAGCTTCTGGCGGTGGTCACACAACCAGATCGCAGGAGCGGCCGGGGCCAGAAGCTGCAGTTTTCACCTGTCAAAGAAAGGGCTCTGCAATACCAAGTCCCTATCTATCAACCGGAGAAAGTAAACACTCCCGGGTTTCTTGAAGAGATGGCCAAATATGAACCTGATGCGATCATCGTGGTGGCTTTCGGCCATAAAATCCCGAAAGCGATGTTGGAACTTCCAAGCCATGGCTGCATCAACGTGCATGCCTCGCTTTTGCCTAAGTATCGGGGTGCGGCTCCGATCCATCATGCAATCATGAATGGGGAACGGGTAACCGGGGTTACCACTATGTATCTCAGCGAAGGATGGGACGAAGGCGACCTTATTCTGCAGGCAGAGGAACCAATTCTGCCTACGGATACTGCCGGAACACTCCATGATCGTCTCGCGCTGAAAGGAGCCGCTTTATTAGCTGAGACGCTGGATTTGCTAAATGCAGGCACGGCGCCTCGAGTTCCGCAGGATCATCAACAAGCCACCTATGCCCCGAAGCTGTCCAAGGCCGACGCTGAAATTGACTGGCGGCAGTCGGCGGAAAACATCGCCAATTTTGTCAGGGGTCTCAATCCATGGCCAACGGCATATACATCATTCCATACCGAGATGATAAAGGTGTGGGAAGCACTGCCGTTGGGCCATGAAGGCGGTTCTCCGGGTGAAATCATGTCGATTTCTCCTGAAGGCATCTTGGTTGCCGCCGGGGAGGGCAGTCTGCTCGTGAAAAAGCTGCAGCGTCAGGGAGCGCGCATCCTGGACGCTTATGATGCAGCCAACGGGCTGCGGCTTCGCAAAGGCCAGTGGTTTGGGAGTAAAACCAGAGATAATGTCAAAACTACTTGAGAGAGGGGTGCTGTGATGTACTTCTACTACGATCCAACCTATATTTTGGTGCTGCCGGCTTTGATTTTCGCCATGTGGGCTCAGTCGAAGGTCAGCAGCACGTTCAGGAGATACTTGCGAGTTTTTGCTTCGTCGAACTACACTGGAGCACAGGTAGCCAGGTATCTACTTGATGCTCATGGGCTGCATGACGTGAAGATCGAAATGGCCCGCGGCTATTTGACCGATCATTACGATCCGCGCAAACGAGTGCTTCGACTGTCGCAGCCGGTATATTCCAGCACCAGTGTAGCTGCCTTGGGTGTCGCGGCTCATGAAACCGGCCACGCTGTGCAGCATGCTCAGAACTACATCCCGTTGGGCATTCGCAACAATCTTTTCCCGATTGCAAGTTTTGGATCACAAGCGGCATTTCCGCTGTTTTTCATCGGATTGTTTCTTTCACTCCCAATCTTGATGGATATCGGCATCTGGTTTTTCATTGCCGCCTTGGCGTTTCAAGTAGTCACGCTGCCGGTGGAATTCAACGCTTCGCGCAGGGCAATGGCCATGTTGGCTGAAGCAGGTTTCCTTACTCAGGAAGAGCGCCCCAAAGCGAGAGAAGTCCTTTCGGCTGCAGCTCTGACGTATGTGGCAGCTGTGGCTGTATCGGCTATGCACTTGATCAGGCTGTTGCTGATTAGAGATTCCCGGAGACGCTGAGCGCCTCCGGTAAGTAAAGCCGGCGCATATGCGTCGGTTTTTTAGGATGTGAGAGAATGCAAGAATCGAACCCCCGTGCCGCTGCGGTTAACGCACTCATGAGAATAGAAAGTGGGGTTGCAATCAGCGACGCACTCGACCAGGCTCTCAAAGCCTACAGACTAAACAACCTGGATCGGGGGCTGGCAACCGAGATAACCTACGGCACTGTACGGATGCAAAAGGCAATCGACTTTGCCTTGGATTCAATCAGCCGCATTAGGATCGACTCCCTTGAGCCGCGAGTCCGGGCCATATTGAGGACGGGCGCTTATCAAATTCTTTACTTGAGCCGTGTTCCTGTATCGGCGGCGGTGAATGAAGCGGTGAAGCTTGCGTCGGCTGGAAAACACCGCAAAGCCGGCGGTTATGTCAATGCTGTTCTGCGCAATCTAGCGCGGAAATCTGAGTCGATCAAATACCCTGATCCAGAGTCAGATCCGGTTCGCCATGTGGCTGTGAAGCACTCCCACCCCGAATGGATTGTTAAACGCTGGCTGCATAGGTATGGACTGGAGAATACTGTCAGATTCTGCCAGATCAACAATACCAGCCCCGAGATCCATGTGCGGGTCAACACACTGATAACATCGCCAGAGACACTAGGCGCACACTTTGTGGAACAAGGGGCTTTGGCGGAGAAAGGCCGTTTTGCTCCGGATGTCCTTGTGCTCGGCCGTTCTTTTTCCCCGGCGGCTGATCCATGGCTTGACAGAGGTTACTATTATGTCCAGAATGAGAGTTCGGCCTTGGTGGCCCACGCATTGGCACCGCAGCCGGGCGAAACTGTCTACGATCTATGCGCCGCGCCGGGTGGTAAGACTACTCATCTTGCACAACTGATGGACAACCGCGGCCGGATTATTGCTGTTGATCAAACCGATGAAAAGGTGGCCATGATTGAAGAAAACGCTGCCCGGCTCCGTATTTCGATTATCGAGCCCATGGTTGGTGATGCTGCCGTGCTAAAGCTTCCACCGGCCGACCGGGTCTTAGTTGACGCACCTTGTTCTGGTTTGGGAGTCCTCAGGCACCGGCCAGATGCAAGGTGGCGCAGGAGGGAAAGGGATATTCTCAGCCTGGCCGAGCTGCAGCGCCGGATTTTGGCCAATGCCGCCGCCATGGTCAAACCTGGAGGTACACTGGTGTACGCGACCTGTACCACTGAACCTGAAGAAAACGAGGACACAGTCCGGTGGTTCCTCAAGCGTCATCCCGGTTTCATTTTGTCGCCGCTGCCGCAGTGGTTCCCTCCGTCTCAACATGTGGGAATGCTGTCGATTCTTCCGTTTATTCATGGAATTGATGGCTTCTTTATCTGCAAATTGCAGAACAATCAATTCTGAGCAGGAAAGTGGAATTTTGCGTCGAATAAAAAATATTAAACTCTATTGAAAGGGATGATGGTACTTAAAATGAATCGAATCTTAGTAGTTGACAACAATGTCGAATTGTGTAGCATATTAGCGGAATTTTTTGATAATCAAACGGACATGGAGACAGCTGGAGTAGCCTACGATGGAGAAGAAGCATTGGTGAAACTAACCGAACTACAGCCTGATGTGATGATCCTGGACATCACCATGCCTCATCTTGATGGTATCGGTGTGCTTGAGCGCATGGCCGAAATGCAGCTGAGTAATCGGCCAAGGATCATCGTTCTCACAGCATTCAGCCGCGACGAACTCTTAAGCCGCCTCACTGAGCTTGGTGTCGACTATTTCATTGTAAAACCTTTCAACCTTTCCATGTTGGCGGATAGAATCCGCGAGTTTGCCCAGGAAAGGACAGATACAGGCGTCCGCGAAGGCGGGTATCAAGATTTGTCGAAGTACCAGAGATTCCCTCGGGAATCGGCAGAAAAGCGGATTGTGAGAATTCTTCATGAGATGGGGATTCCGCCGCATTTCAAAGGATTCACCTATTTGCGGGACGCCGCACTGATGTGCCAGTCCCGAGGCTATGTGGGCGGAGCGCTGACTAAAGAGATTTACCCTGCTTTGGCCAGCAAATACAATGCAACGATCGGAGGCGTGGAGGCGGCCATCCGCAATGCTGTGGTGGCGGCATGGGAAAACGGAAACACAGAATATATCAGCAACTTGTGCGGCACTCATAGGGGTTCTCGTGTACCCACAAATTCGCTGATCATTGCCAAACTGGCTGAGGAAATCAGTGTGGCGGCAATGTAAACGGAAAGAACCTACCAGGATAGAGCCAGCTCCGCTTTCGCTGTGATGCATTGACAAAAACATGTTTTCAATGTATACTATCTAAGTAGATAGCGGGGCGTGGCTCAGCTTGGTAGAGCGTCGCGTTCGGGACGCGAAGGTCGCAAGTTCAAATCTTGTCGCCCCGACCACTTTTGATAAAAACTGGATGAGCGATCATCTAGTTTTTTTTAATATCTGTGCCAAATTGCCCAAATCCAGCATTTCGCTGCCGAAATGAAAGAATCTGCGCAGAGTTTTCCGAAGCCGGTTTTGATAAGAAGGCGTTTTGGCTGACTGGTTTATGAAATCGCGCACATCATTTTCGGTAATATTAGCTAACAAGAACCTGATAAAACGGCTGGCGTCGCCAACATAATACTCTTCTGAGCGAATGCCTTTATTCATCAGGTATTCGACATAAGCTGTGAGGAAATGGACTTTGCTGCTGCGATGCATCAAGATCACCTCTATGTTAGCTTGTCCCTGCGGTTGTGATCTATCCCGGCGGCCCAAGGAGGAAAAACTGTGGAAAAAAAGGGTACACTAGAGATAAACAGTATTTCATTGGAAGCTTTGGAGCGCGATTTTGTTGAAATGGAGATACCAAAATACCGCGCGGCGCAGGTCTTTCGCTGGATCCACAAGTATGCGGCAGCGAGCTTTTCGGATCTGAAAAACATTCCAGGCACACTGCAAACAGCCCCAGCAGCCCATTTCTATATTTCGGAACTTACGCCCATGGCTGAACGCACCAGCGCAGATGGTACTGTCAAATACCTTTTCGGCCTTTTTGACGGACAGACCGTGGAAACAGTCCTAATCCCCGAAGAGGACCGGGTCACCGTCTGCGTATCAACGCAGGTAGGGTGTGCCATGGGCTGTAGTTTTTGTGCGACAGGGCATGCAGGGTTTGTCCGGAATCTGTCCAGCGGCGAAATCGCAAAGCAGGTGGAGTACATTAACAAGAGCAGTCAGGTCACCAATATTGTGTTCATGGGTATGGGCGAACCCCTCCTCAACTATGGGGCAGTGATCGGCGCGATCAGATTGCTTAACTGTGAAGCGGGGATAGGTTTGGGCTTGAGGCGCTTCACGATTTCCACCTGCGGCATTGTGCCGCGGATCTATCAGTTAGCCGATGAGCAGGGACAGGTTGGCTTGGCAGTGTCGCTTCATGCCGCTGATGATCAAAAGCGCAGGCAAATCATGCCCATTGCGGAAAAATACCCATTGGAAGAGCTGATGGCCGCCTGCCGGTATCACGTTCGCAAGACGCGGAGGCGGATCACTTTCGAGTATGTATTGATTGCCGATTTCAACGATGGACTGGATGATGCCGCCGTACTGGCTAGGCTGCTGGCAGGTTTGAACTGTCATGTGAACCTGATTCCAGTCAACCCCGTTGGCGGGACTTGCCAAAGGCCCGATTCAAAAGTGGTCCAGTGTTTTGCCAGATATTTGAGTCAACACAGCATTCCCACCACCATTCGGCGCGAGCGCGGCCTGGACATCGAAGCGGCATGCGGCCAATTAAAGCAGGCCGCTAGGGAGGTTGCACATGAGAATACTCGATCGGATTGAATCCCTGCTGGAAAACGTCATTGAGGGGAAGAACCGCAAAGGCCATCCACAGATTCAGCCCGTACAGATCGGGAAGAAGCTTGCCAAAACAATGGAAGCAAACCGGCGTGTCAGCATCGCCAAGACATATGTTCCAAACATTTATGTGATCAGGCTTCACCCTAGCCAGCTGCAGGGCCTGGAGTCCCTACAGCAAACCTTGATTACTGAACTAAAAGGATTTTTGCTGGAAAAAGCAGAAGAGAAAAACCTAAGCTTTATTGGTCGCCTTGAGCTTTCATTTGCAGCGAGCCCAGATCTGGAACCTGGAAGTGTGGATATTACGGCTGCGTTTCTGGAGGCAGGCCCTTTATCAACAGCAGAGTATTCTGCGCTCGAGCAAGGATCTTCTGGAACCGAACGCACACAGGTGTTCACCTTGCAAGAAGTGGGCAGGGGACAGCCGGTGCTTGTCATCCAGGGAAAAGAGCCACAATCAGCATATCGCATAAGTTCGGGGCGACAGAGTATTGGACGCAGCCTCAAGTGTGATCTGGTAATCGACGATCCGAGCGCCAGCAGAATACATGCCTGGCTGGAGCCGATTGACGGCAAATGGAGATTGATTGACAACAACAGCACAAACGGCACATTTGTCAATGAACAGCGCATTGATGAACGAGTATTGGATGACGGTGACCAAATCAGAATCGGCACCATCATCATGGTTTTCCAGGCTGGTGATCGCTAATGCAGCTGATTCAGTATGCCGTCAAGGTATTGATTGCACTGTGGCTGCTGCGGTTTTGTTACAAGATGGTGCAGCGTATGCTGGAACAGTTTGACTGACAAGAGGTGAGGAAAATGCGGGTGGGAGCTGCAACAAGCAATGGACTCGTCCGAGATCACAATGAAGACGCGTATTGGGTTTCAGATAATGTATTTGCTGTCTGTGACGGCATGGGAGGGCATCAAGCCGGCGAGGTCGCCGCGGCGATAGCCGTTGATGTGTTCAAGAGTTGCGATTTTTCCGCCAAGCCCCCCATGGACGCTGTTATGGACGCTATTATGTCAGCCCACCGGGCTATTCAGGCCCAAGCCAAGGCTCCTCACTTGCGGGGAATGGGGACTACCGCCACCTTGGCCTATATTGTGAAGGATGGGACAGCCTACCATCTCTATTTAGGCCATGTTGGCGACAGCCGCGCTTACATGCTGCACAACGGCAAACTTACCCAGATCACTTCCGATCACTCTATTGTCGGTGAACTGGTAAGAAACGGCAATCTGTCGAAAGATGAGGCGTTTCACCATCCCCATCGGCATGTTGTTACTCAAGCTTTGGGAATCGGTGAGATTGAAATAGAAACTTTTTCGGCCCCGTTGGTCCCTACAGACTGGATATTGCTGTGTACGGACGGACTCACCGATGTGGTGGCCGATGAGCAGATCGAAGCGGTATTACTGCAGCATGATCCTGAAGGTGCCGCTTGCGAATTGATTGAAATTGCCAACGCCAACGGAGGCCCTGACAATGTTACGGTAATCCTGGTAGAAATCCCCTAAGGGGTGACTGAATGACACGCCGCACGGCCAATACCATCGCAGAACTAGGCGCACTATGCTTCGCAGCACTGCTGTGGTTGTCTCAAACAGTTTCCATGGCACACGGGTGGCAGTTGGCCTCGATCTGGATTACACTGGCGGTCACGGCAGCAGCCTTAGCCCATGCCCGCCTGCCGGCAGAACCATTGGTCAATACCGGAGTGCTGTTAATCACCGGTTGGCTGTTTATGGTGCGGCTTGATCCCCAATCTGGCTGGGAGCATTGGCGCGGGATCATGTTCGGATTAGCCGCTTTTGCCGCCGCCCTGCCCTTTGATTGGCGATTATTCCGGTTCAAATACCTGGCCGGCTGGTCCGCGGTATTGCTGCTTGCCTTCACCATCATCTTCGGTGAAGAGGCGGGTGGAGCCAGGGCATGGCTGCGGATTGGCGGGCTTAGGTTTCAACCGGTTGAATTGGCCAAGATCGGGATGTTGTTGTTTGCGGCAGCTTATATAGGAGAGCATGCTGCTGTACTCTTAAGCAAAAAACAGCTGCGCCTCAAGCCTTGGGTTCCGCTTATGGTATTGCTGGGCTTCATGGTTTTGTGCCTGGCTGTGTCAAGAGATTTAGGGCCAGCGCTCCTGTTCGTTCTGGTCACTGCCAGTATGGTGTTTTTCCACCGCTTTGACTGGCGGATCTTTTTGGCTGCCGCAGCGGCCGCAGCCATAGGCGGAGGGCTGGCATGGCTCGGATTTGCCCACGTCCGGCAGCGTATCGTGTTGTGGCTCAACCCTTGGGCGGAACCGGCCGGGCTTGGTTTTCAAACTGTTCACAGCTTGTTTGCGGTTCACAACGGCGGACTTTTCGGGCGCGGCCTTGGCTTTGGCCTGGGAGCCGATATTCCGGCGGTCCATACCGATTTTATTTTTGCTTTGATTTGCGAAGAAATTGGTTTGTTGGGCGCAACAGCGTTATTGGGGTTTTATCTGCTTTTAGTGTTCTTTGGCTTAAAGACCGCCGCGAAACTGACAGGCCCAAGCCAGGTTTTGACGGTCGGTATATCACTGCTGTGGGTATACCAGGTTTTCTTCGTTGCTGGAGGAGCTTTGAACGTAATACCCTTAAGCGGTATGACTCTGCCGTTCGTAAGTTTCGGGTCGACATCGATCGCGGCAAATATGTTCCTGTTGGGAATTGTGACTAGGCTCTCCGCATCGCCGGCTCAAAAAGTTGACGCCCTTTACGAAAGTTGGAGAGTGAAGCGGGTTTTTCGATTGGCTGTGGCTTTGTTCGCGGTTTTATGGGGAGCAGCAGCCTATTGGCAGTTGATTCGGGCTGATCTTGCCGATCACCCCATCAACCCAAAGGTGATGCTCGCATACAAAAGCAGCCGCGGCAGAATCTACGATCGCCGGGGAGTACTGCTGGCCGATTCCGATTGGGATGGGCAGCAGTACATCCGCGCATATTTCGGGCACCCAAGCTTGTCCCATGTGATCGGTTACTTCCATCCACGCTTCGGCATGACAGGGGTGGAAGCGGCATACAATTCGCAGCTAGTCAAAAACCGAGATATATATTTGACGATCGATGCCGAACTGCAGGCCGCCGTCGGCCGGCACATGGGCGGACAACGGGGGGCTGTGGTGGTTACAAACCCATGTACCGGCGAAATCCTTGCTCTCTACGCAGCGCCGTACATCGATCCGAATCATTTGAACGAGTATTGGGAGGAGTATGTAAGCGATCCATCAAGCCCATTTTATAACCGGGCCACCCAGGGGGTTTACCCGCCAGGTTCAGCCATCAAGCCGTTTATTCTGGCTGCCGCTTACCAGACAGGGCTCGCTGCGGCCGACACTAGCTGGATGGACGAAGGGATGGCCAGTTTTGGCAGCAGGGAGATCAGCAATTATCAGGGCCAAGCTTTTGGTTTGATTTCCACACAGGAAGCACTGGCTTACTCCTCCAACATCGTCTTTGCCCAGTTAGCGGTGGAGCTTAAGGCAGAGGGATTGCGATACCTGAAAGAATTTGGTTTTGGTGACCGTCCAGGCAGTCTGCCAGCCCCTCCCCATGACGAACTGGGATGGGCTCAGATAGGGATCGGGCAGGGCGAGATCCTGGTCACGCCCCTCCAGATGGTTAGTGCTGTCGGCACCATCGCCAACCGTGGTATGCGCATGGGATTGTATTTGGTCAAACCCGTTCCACCATATTGGTTGACCGGCATGTTTTTCGGACCCAGAGCCCTGGGCCAGGTTGTCACCCAGCGCACAGCAGCTCTGGTTCGAGCAGGAATGGTGGACGTAGTGGCGTATGGGACAGGCCGGGCCGCTCAAATTCCCGGTACGGCAGTTGCAGGTAAAACGGGGACTGCGGAGAATGCTCATGGTAGGGACCATGCCTGGTTTATAGGATTTGCCCCGGCAGAAAATCCTAGAATCGCTGTGGCAGTATTGGTTGAGCATGGAGGGTATGGAGGAGGCTCAGCCGCTCAAATCGGCGGGCAAGTGCTTATGGAGGCGCTTGACAGGTTATAACGAGAGGTTGGTTTCATGATCGGCAGCATTCTTTCGAACAGATATGAAATAGTGGAGAAAATCGGCGACGGCGGCATGGCATTGGTCTACAGCGCCAAGGATACTCTGTTGAACCGGTTGGTTGCAGTGAAGATCCTGCGGGAGCAGTATGCCAACGATAATGAGTTTATCGGCCGATTCTACCGGGAAGCTCAAGCAGCCGCCAGCCTTTCCCATCCAAACGTTGTCACGGTTTATGATGTTGGGACGTACGGCAAGACGCCCTTTATCGTCATGGAATATATTCACGGCAAAAACCTTAGCGAGGTCATCAAAACGGAGGGACGGCTCGCCGCAGCTCAGGCAGTGAAGATCGCCATCCAGATCTGCTCGGCGCTTGCCCATGCCCACCGCCATGGTATTGTTCACCGCGATATTAAACCCCACAATATATTGATCACCAATGACGGCCAGGTTAAGGTGACCGACTTTGGAATTGCCGCCGTATCGTCAACAAGTATCACACAAACAGGTGTGGTGCTTGGCTCTGTGCTCTATTTTTCTCCCGAACAGGCTCGAGGTAGTAAAATTGACCATTTGTCCGATCTCTATTCGCTGGGAGTGGTCATGTACGAGATGCTCTGCGGCACTGTGCCGTTTAAGGCTGAAACACCCATATCAATCGCTTTGAAACACATTCAGGATCAACCGGTGCCGCTAACCAGCATCAATCCCGATGTCCCGCCTCATCTGGAAAAGATCGTCCTGAAGCTTTTGGCCAAACGGCCGGCGGATCGATATCAATCTGCCGCGGAACTGAGCGCCGCATTGGAGCGTCTTGATTTCAGCGCCGGAGTTGACATAGATCAAACCCAGAAGCTGACCGTGGATATGGTTGACATCAATGAGGAACAAATGCTGGAAGAGGAGGAAGCAGAATTGGCCGCGGTAAATAAGAGGACATCCGGTAAGAGCCGAAAGAAAACCAAGTCGCGGGCTCCGCTCGTTCTGTTTTCGCTGCTGCTGTTTGCCGGATTGATTTATGGACTTATGGTTTTCATTCCAGAATTCCTGTTTCCTGATGACGTCCCAGTTCCCAATGTCACGGGATTAAGCGTTGAAGAAGCCGAGCGTATCCTGGCCGAGAGCAGGTTGAGAATGGCAGTGGAGCTTGAAGTGTTCGACAACGAGGTTCCGGCTGGGCATATCATCAGCCAGGATCCGAAAGCCAACCGCATGAAAAAAGAGAACCAGGTTGTGTTTGTCAGAGTCAGCAAAGGGCCTGAGCATGTTTATATGCCGAGTGTGATCGGCTTGTCGCACCGGGAAGCGCAGCTGGCTTTGACCCAGGCCGGGTTCACGCTTGGTGAGGCAAAGTTCGTGCAAACGGGAGACCACCCTGTGAATACGGTGATCGACCAGGAACCAAAACCTGACGAATATGTGGCTTTGGGCTCGCCGGTTGTGCTTGTGGTCAGTCAAGGGCTGGATACGATTCCAATCGTGGTTCTGCCGAACTTCCGCGGCAAGGAATTGGAGACTGTGCGGCGGGAAATTGCTGAACTGGGTTTAAGGGAAGGGAAACTGATTCCGGAGTTCAGCACCACAATTCCCAAGAATCATGTAGTTGAACAGAATCCACCGCCTTTTGCAGAAGTAGAGATTGGCTGGGAGGTTGACCTTGTTTATTCAGAAGGCTCTCCTGCCAGCGGCAAGTCCGATGCGGAAGGGATTCAGCGTTGGACCACCAACGGAGATTGGCATGTCAAGCAGGTTAGAATTGACGTTCCGGAAGGCAGGGATCAAGAAATCGCCATCATCGTTGTGGATGATTTCGGGGCAAGGGAGGTCTACCGCCAGGTGCACGCCGGAGGCACCAGTTTTGACTTTACCGCCCAGGGCAGAGGGGAACAAGCCCGCATACAAGTGTATATAGGAGGAAGATTGTTTATTGATCGTGATTTTGTCGAATGAGTCCGCTGATGAACCCGATTATTGTCCGCGGCATAGGTGGGTTTTATGATGTGCTAACACCAGACGGCCAGTTGATCCGCTGTCAGCTCAGGGGCAAACTGCGGCTCAGTCATGATAAAGTTTTAGTAGGCGACTGGGTTCAGCTGAGCATTCTTGAGTGCGGAACAGGAGTTATCGAGGGGGTGCTTCCGAGGAAAAACCAACTGGTGCGCCCAGCCATCGCCAATATTGATCAGGCGGTAGTGGTCTTGGCTTTTTCCGACCCCAAGCCCGACTGGCTGTTCCTTGACCGGCTGCTGACGGTAATCGAAGCCAGCAGACTTCAGACAGTGATCTGCATCAATAAGCGGGACCTGCTTGAACATCCCGATCGGTTCCGCGAGATGATCGGGGTGTATGAGAGCATTGGTTATCCTGTTGTGGTTACCAGTACCGTCGACAACCAGGGAATCGATGAACTGAGATTGCTGCTTAAGGACAAGGTAAGTACGTTCGCCGGACCTTCCGGTGTCGGCAAATCTTCGCTTTTGAACAGAATCGAATCAGGCCTGGATCTACCGGTAGGTTCCATCAGCCGAAAACTGAAACGGGGCAGGCACACCACTAGACAGGTGGAGTTGGTCCGCCTCTCCGGCGGAGGTCTGGTCGCAGACACGCCAGGCTTTTCCCAACTGTCATTGTCAGGAGTAGGCAAAGAGAGTCTTCAGTCATTGTTCCCCGAAATGAAGACTGCAGCTTCCCTTTGCAGGTTCGGCGGATGCCTGCACCGATCAGAACCGGATTGCGAAGTCAGGAAGCTCGCTGACTCGGGCCGGATCGCACCATCGCGGTATCAGAACTACTTGACACTCTTGGCGGAAATAGAGCGGATGAGGTGAAGGGAATGGACAAGCTGTTAATATGCCCATCGATTTTAGCTGCGGATTTCAAGAATCTGGCTGCTGATTTGGGCAAGGTGGCGAACGCAGATTATATCCATGTCGATGTGATGGATGGCCATTTCGTGCCGAACATAAGCTTTGGGCCCATGATTGCCAAGGCAGTCCAGGAAGTGGTGGACATTCCTCTTGATGTTCATCTGATGGTCACGAACCCCGATGAGTGTATTGAGCGCTTTGTTCCGCTACGCCCAGGATTCATAACTGTCCATTACGAGGCGTGCACTCATCTGCAGAGGACTCTGGCGAGGATCAGAGAGGCAGGTGTCAGAGCGGGGGTGGCTTTGAACCCTCATACGCCTTTGACAGGGTTGGAGTATGTATTGGATGATTTGGATCTGATCCTCGTGATGACTGTCAATCCTGGGTACGGAGGTCAGGAGTTTATCCCCAGTATGGACCAAAAAATCAGAGCGGCGCGGCGGCTGATTGGCGATCGTCCGATCCGGCTGCAGGTGGACGGCGGGATCAGCCTCGATAACCTTGGCTACATCGTGGAGTGCGGTGCGGATACAATAGTGGCAGGTTCGGCTGTATTTCAGGCTCCAGATCCTGGTGATTATATCGACAAAATGCGTGCTGGACAGCGTTTGGATAACTTTTTGTCATATTAATTGGGAAATTTTCATTTTAACTATTGACATATCTGAAAATTGGAGCTATAATTAAACCAAACGATGCACTCCCACAGTCATCAAAAGGGGTTGTGACTGGAAAGAGGGTGATAGATGCGAAAAATTGACAGAACAGAAGAGAAACCAAAATAAAATTACAAAGGATTATCACATAAATAAACCGTCTCCCTTGGGTACTTTTAGATACTGCATAGGGCAGGAGTGAACGATAGATTCGGCTTAGGCAAGACATCGTCTTGGGTTTCGCAAAAGGTAAACCAATGGTTCCACCTCAAGCAAAAAGCAAAATCGTCTCCCTTAGGATAAGATAGACGGCGATTCCTGAGGATGGAAAAGGGTATCGGCAAGGCAAATTCCAACTTCCTTCCGGACGCTAGTCTGAGAATACTTAAGTCACAATCTCTTTTGATGGATATAAAAGGAATTTCTCACTTCACGGCGAATATATTATCAACAACACAAAATCATAATCCGCTGGGGGAGCCTGGTAAAAGGCTGAGATCAGTGCAGACTGAAACCCTTGGAACCTGTCAAGGTAATGCTTGCGGAGGGAAGCGGTGATGCTTGGGGATAATATGTCGCCTTGATAAACTGTGGCTTCCGCGCCACAGTATTTTTATGCATTATGAGCTATGTTGAAAAATTGGCGAAGGAGGTATTTGCCTTGAAGCGCTTTAATCTGTATGCTCAAGTGGAGGTTGCAGTCGCTGTCGCTTTGGCGGTGGCGTTGTCATTCTGGAAGGTTCTTACAATGCCGCAAGGAGGCTCGGTGTCTTTAGACATGATTCCACTGCTCTTGCTTGCGGCGCGGAGGGGGACCCCCGTAGGGCTTTTGGGAGGGTTGCTGTTTGGATTGATCAAGCTTCTTTTGGGGGCGTATATTGTGCATCCTATCCAAGCCATTCTCGACTATCCGCTGGCTTTTACCGTCCTGGGGTTTGCCGGGCTGTGGGTGAGATACGGAACAACGTACAATGATTATCTGCGCAATGGTTTTTCCCTTGCATTCGCCCTGATGCTTAGGTTCGTCAGCCATTTCATCTCCGGCATGGTCTTTTTCGGTGAGTACGCTCCGGAAGGGACACCAGTATGGCTGTATTCTCTGACGTACAATGCCAATTATTATATACCGGAAATGATCGTGGCGTTGGTAGTAGTTCTGATACTGTTGGCTCGAAAGGAGATCGCCCAAGTTGGCCAATCCGCAGCCTAAATGGGATCGATGCCTGATTATTGGCCATGGTGAGGATGTTCCTGACAATCCCCCTAAGGTTGACGGCAGCACCTTGATTATTGCCGCCGACGGCGGCTTGATCCGCGCCCGGCAGTGGGGGCTGGTTCCTCACTGGCTGCTTGGAGATTTTGATTCGCTGGACCCAGGTTCCAGCTGCGAACTGCCGGCCGATAGGATCATCGCTTACCCCGCAGAGAAAGATCAAACCGATCTTGAGCTGGCGGTGGACTTCGCTCTCGGGCTTGGCGTGAGAGAGATTGTGATGACGGGGGTATGGGGCGGGCGGATCGATCACAGTCTGGGGAACATCGAAATACTGTGCAAACTGGCTGGTAAACATGTTAAAGCGCAAATGATCACCAGCAGCGCCGACTTGTATCTCGTTGATCGGTCGCTGAGGCTTGAGCTTCCGATTGGTACCACCGTCTCACTGCTTCCTTTGACGTCCAAGGTAACCGGCGTTACCACCAGCGGGTTATACTATGCTTTGCAAAACGCTGTGATTAAAAAAGGCAGCACCAAGACAATCAGCAACTATACCGTGTCATCGTGCATGGAGTTGAGGTGTGAAACTGGTGTGCTGCTGGCGATAGTGTTAAAAAAAGACCCCAGGTAGGATTACCTGGGGCTTGTTGTCAAAGGTCAGGGGTTATGTTAAACGACTCGCTCGATTTTATTGCTTTTAAGGCATCTCGTACAGACATAAGCCCGTTGCGGAACTCCGTCGATTCTGACGCGAACGCGCTGCAGGTTGGGCTTCCAGGTACGGCGAGATTTATTCATGGCGTGACTTCTGGTGTTGCCGAACACGGTACCTTTGTCACAAACAATGCACCTTCTAGCCATTTAGCTAACCCCCTTTGATTCATCATCGAACATCATTCTAACACACCGCAAGGGAGTTTGCAAGCCAAAAATGCTTTACATTTCAACGGTAAACAGATAAAATGTAGCTGTGGTTAAAAAGCATTGGCAAATATAGGGGGGATAGTTTTTGACCCAGAAGCTTCAGACTGAACTTGGCAGCATTAATATAAGCGAAGATGTCATCGCGGTCATCTGCGGCGTAGCGGCCATGGAATGCTATGGCCTAGTAGGAATGGCCTCCCGCAACGTCCAGGATGGGATTAGCGATTTGCTGCGCAAAGACTATTATGAACGTGGTGTCGATGTTCAATATATAGATGATCATAAAGTCAGTGTCACCCTCTACATTATCGTTGAATACGGAGTAAGAATCTCGGAGGTTGCCCGGAACATCCAGGAACGAGTCAAATACGCTATTGAAAACACAGTTGGCCTGGAAGTGGAAAGCATTGACATCCGCGTCCAGGGAGTCAGAGTGACTGATGCGAAACGCAAGTGAGCAGGAGGATACCAAAGTGGACGTAATAAACGGCGTAGAATTCAGAAGGATTATCACCGCGGCAGCCCAGGTTTTGGCAGAATCCAAAGAGCAAATCAACGCCCTTAACGTATTTCCTGTTCCCGATGGTGACACGGGAACCAATATGGCACTGACCCTTCAGTCGGCCTTGAGAGAGCTTGACAATATGGAAACAGACAGTATCTCCAAAGTGGCGCAGGCTATCGCCAGAGGGTCCTTGATGGGCGCGAGAGGCAACAGCGGAGTAATCCTTTCCCAGTATTTCCGCGGCTTCAGCGATGGATTGGGCAAGTTGAAGGCCGCGAACGGCCGCCAGCTTGCCAAAGCTTTTGATCAGGCATCGAAAAGAACATACAAGGCAGTTATGAAGCCGGTGGAAGGTACGATGCTCACCGTCGGCAGGGCAATCGCCGAGGCTTGTACCAACGCTTGTGAAAACGAAGCTCTGTCGCCAGTCGAAGTGTGGAAGGTAGCCATCGAGGCAGGCACCAAAGCGTTGGAAAACACTCCCAACATCCTACCGGTCCTGAAACAAGCGGGCGTTGTCGATGCTGGAGGCAAAGGACTGATTGTGGCGCTTGAAGGAGCGTACAAAGCACTTGTGGGTGAGATTGAGGTTTCGGGCAAACCTGTACTGGTGCCGAAACAGACGCAGGAAGCAATCACCCGTATTGAAGGTGTCCTTGTCAACAAATACTGCACTGAGTTTTTTATCAAGGGCGAAAACCTGGATGTGGACCAAATCCGTTCGGCTTTGGAGCCAAAAGGCGAATCGCTGCTCGTTGTCGGGGATCAAAAGGTAGTCAAGATCCATATCCACACCGATCATCCAGGTCAAGTATTGGAGTACTGCATCGGCTTAGGCGATTTGGCGGATATTAAAATAGACAATATGCAGTTTCAAAATGAGATGGCAGCTGAAGAACTGGAAAAACAAAGCGGCAACGGGCTGCCTTCCTCGAACAACACAATTATTTCCCGCAATTCGTCCAAGGAGAAGAAGGCAATCGGTGTCGTGGCAGTTGTCCCCGGTAACGGTTTGGCTGAGATCTTCACAAGTTTGGGAGTGGATGTTGCCCTTTACGGAGGCCAGACCATGAATCCCAGCACCGAAGAGCTTGTGCAAGCCGTGGAGGAAGTCAGCGCCGACGCTGTGATCATCTTGCCGAACAACAAAAATGTCGTTTTCTCAGCCGAGCAGGTTAAGGAGTTTGTCGACAAGCGGGTTGAGGTAGTCGCCACCACGACAGTTCCGCAGGGGATTGCCGCTATGGTCGGATTTGCCGAACACATGGACCTTGAGGCCAATTTGCAGGCCATGCAGGAAGAATTGGCGCACGTCCGGTCCGGTGAAATCACCTTTGCGGTCCGCTCCACAAAAACCGGCGAACTGAACATCGAAGAGCAGGACTACATCGGGCTTGCCGACGGCAAAATCGTTGCAGCCGGACCATCTTTGACCGAGGTGGGGATTGCGCTTCTGGAAGACCTGGTGGATGACGGCTCTTCACTGATCAGTATCTACTACGGCAGCGATGTTGATCAAGAAACGGCCGAATCTTTTAAGGAAGAGGTGGAAGGGCGGTACGGCCAGTGTGAAGTAGAGCTGTACCACGGCGGCCAACCACTGTATTTCTACATTATCTCTGTGGAATAATCAAAAAAGAGGTGCAATACCATGCCTAGAGTTCATGTTGTTACCGATACCGGAAGCGATCTGCCGGCTTCTGTCAGAACCAAATATAACATTCACCTGGTTCCGCTCAGCATCCAATTCGGTGAAGAGATCTACCTGGACACCTTTGAACTGAGTTCGGAACAGTTCTACCATCACTTGGCGGAATCCAGTGCGCTGCCGAGTACCTGTCAGCCGTCACCAGCAGACTTTGTCAAATGCTACGAGCAGATTTCCCAGCCGGGAGATCACATTGTCTCGGTCCATCTGAGCAGCAAGCTGAGCGGGACTTATCAATCAGCGGTGCTGGCATCGACGATGGTGGAAAAACGGAGCATTCATATCATAGACACCAAATCTGCTTCGATAGGCATTGGAATGGTGGCAGTGGCTGTCGCCGAGGCTCTGGAGAACGGTGCTTCTGTGGAAGAAGCATTGGCGGTAGGTGAGAGGGTGATGGAAGAACTGCAGGTGTATTTTGTAGTTGACACCCTCGAGTACTTGCGCCGCAATGGACGCATTGGGGCAGCCGCCGCCATGGTCGGGTCTCTTTTGAATATCAAGCCTGTGCTGACCTTGGCCAACGGAATAGTCACACCCTTCGACAAAGTGCGGGGCAAGGCAAGAGCCATCAATCGGATTTGTGATCTGTTCGCTGAATATGTCAAGGCGCGCCCAAACCAGAAAATCAGAGCCGCACTCGTCCATGCTAACTGTCAGGATGAAGCGGAGCAGATTGCAGAAAAGTTAAAAGCCGAATTTGGCATCGAGGATATGCTGTTTGGACTGATCGGCCCTACCGTTGGGGTGCATGTTGGGCCCGGCACGATTGCCCTGCTCTGGCATCCGATATAAACTCTTGCCCCTGGGGAAACCCGGGGGTTTTGGTTGTAACGGAGGTGCGGTATGTTAGAACAACCTATCACCGTCATTCCGCGCGTCGGAACACGAAAGGCGCAGTTGGCGGCGAAGTTGGAACTGCACACCCTGCGTGATGTCTTGTTTTCCTTCCCCAGAGCATACAAGGACTTCACTGCCGCCTTAAGTCCGGATCAGGCAGAAATCGGTGCGGAAGCCTTATTTCACGGTCAAATAGCCGATCTGATCGAGCGTGAACTCTCCCGCAACCGGCGCTTGATTCAGGCAAGGCTTCTGGGAAACAGGCGTGTGTTGAACCTCAGCTGGTTTACCGCTTCCTACCGCCGCGGCTTCAGCTACCAATACATGCAGCTGTCAAGAGTGGACGAGCTCTGGGTTTACGGAACGGTGAAACCAGGCCTTTATGGCCCTGAAATCGTTGGCGGAGAGTTCTACACAAGCAAGCCAAAATACAGCTGTTTTGTGCCGGTCTATCCTTTAGCGGCGGGGATCACCAACCGGATGCGCCTAGATTGGATCGAGTTTGCCCTGAAGCATCTTGATCAAATTCAAGAATGTCTGCCCGAGCATCTATCGAGCCGCTTCCTCGGACGCCGAGAAGCTCTGCGTGCGATTCATTTTCCTCGCAGCGAGGCAGAACTTGCTGAAGCAAGGAAACGGCTGATCTTCGAAGAGTTTTTTCTTTTTCAGGCAAGTCTCGGCGCGGCTGTGGCCAAGCGGCGGGAATCGGTTAAGCACCAACCGGACGGGACAGTGACCAAACGGTTTCTGGAACGGCTTCCGTTCAGGCTTACAAACGGTCAGGTCAGTGCCATCGATGATGTCCGCAGGGATATGGAATCACAGCAGCAAATGCGGCGCCTAATCCAAGGCGATGTTGGATCCGGCAAAACCGTTGTTGCTGAATATGCCTGCCTGAAAGCAGTTGATTCAGGTGGGCAGGTGGCGGTGATGGTGCCGACAGAGATTTTGGCTAGGCAGATGTACGATCGGTTTACGGCCGATTTCGCCCCGCTGGGGGTATCCACGGGCTTTTTGGTCGGCAGAACTTCTTCAAAACGGCGGAAAGAAATCCTTCGTAAGGCGGCGGAACGCGACATATCAGTATTGATCGGCACTCATGCATTGATTTCGGATCATGTCCAATTCGATAATTTGACTCTTGCCGTAATCGATGAACAGCACCGCTTCGGGGTACGGCAAAGGCTGGCCTTAAGCGACAAAAGCAACGCCGATTTGCTGGTGATGTCTGCCACACCCATACCACGGTCATTGGCGCTGACCTTGTATGGAGACCTGAACATATCGATCATCCCCGAGCTGCCTGCAGGCCGCAAACCAATTGACACCAGGCTGATCCACCCCAGGCAGAGGGATGATGTCTACCGGTTTGTGGTGCAGCGGGTGAAACAGGGTGAACAGGCTTTTGTCGTGTTCCCCCTGGTGGAAGAGTCGGAAAAACTTGATGCCAGGGCGGCGATCCAGGAGATGGAAAGCCTGTCAATACAGCAGTTGGCAGAGGTTCGGGTCGGGCTTGTCCACGGTCAGATGGGAAAGGAAAAAGATCAGGTTATGCAAGATTTCTACGACGGTAAACTCGATGTGCTGATCACGACGACCGTGGTAGAAGTTGGCATGAATGTATTGAAAGCCACAGTGATGGTGATCGAGAACGCCGATCGGTTTGGCCTGGCACAGCTGCATCAGCTCCGCGGCAGAGTGGGGCGGGCGGAAAAGCAAGCATATTGTTTCTTGATCGCTGAACCCAAAACGGAGCTGGCCAGGCAGAGATTGGACATAATCAGGCATACTAATGACGGATTGAAGATCGCGGAAGAGGACCTGAAACTGCGGGGCCCAGGAGACCTGCTCGGTACCCGTCAGTCTGGTGATCCGTGGTTTAAACTTGCGGACCTGATCCGAGATCAGGCGCTGTTGGAGCAAGCTGCTCGTGAGGTGCAAAAACTTATCCGGGACGACCCTGAGTTGGAACGGCATCCTGAATTGCGCGCTGAAATAAAAAGACAGCAGCCGTAACCAGCTGCCGTCTCTGGGAGAGGAGAAACCGGAGGAAGAATAGAACCAAATTATTGGTCGCACTTCCTGTGCCTTTTGGGGAGGGTCAATCTCTTCATTGCTATTATGTGGCAGCAGCCCCATGGAATATACAAGGGTGGTGGCGGTATTTTTTTCCAATAGGTCAGGGAGGAGTAACTGTGCGAGTGATCGCGGGACATGCCCGGGGCAGACGGTTGAAAAGCGTGCGGGGCAGCCGCACGCGGCCGACTACAGATCGGGTCAAAGAGAACTTGTTTAACATTATCGGCAATCAGATTGTCCAAGCCAAAGTCTTGGATCTGTTCGCCGGCAGCGGCGGAATCGGAATCGAAGCACTGAGCCGCGGTGCCGAAAGGGCGGTATTTGTCGATAAAGAACGCCTATGCACAGAAATCATCCGCTGCAACCTTTCGGCAACAGGTTTGTCCGAACGGGCGGAAGTCTACACCAACGACGTGTTCCGGGCTATAAAGACACTTGGACATAAACAAAGGCGGTTTGATTTCATTTATCTTGATCCACCTTATACAAGTGGTTTGGCTGACAAGGCTCTGGCAGAGATAGCACAGGGCAATCTGCTCGCCGACGGGGGAATCGCTGTTGTGGAACACAGCAGTAAAGAGGATATTGCTCAGTCCACGTTGAACTTAATTCGCATAAGACAAGCACGGTATGGAGATACGGTCCTTTCATTCTACCGCGTTGAGGGGGATAACCTTGAAAATCTGCATATGTCCAGGCAGCTTTGATCCGGTCACATACGGTCACATCGATATCATTCAGAGAGCCGCCGAACTTTTTGATCACGTTTATGTGGCAGTACTGAAAAATCCGGAGAAGCAGTCGTTTTTTACCATAGACGAGCGCCTGGAAATGCTGCACGTTTCCGTCAAAGCTATGGCCAACGTGTCAGTGGAGAGTTTTGACGGTTTGGTGGTGGAATACGCTAGGAAAAAAGGTGCGCTGGCAATAGTCCGCGGGCTCAGGGCTGTCAGCGATTTTGAATATGAGTTCAAACTGGCGGCCATGAATCGCAATCTCGCTCCGGACATTGAAACGGTTTTCATGATGACCAGCAGTCAGTTTTCATTCTTGAGTTCTTCTGCTGTCAAGGAGGTCGCAAGTTTCGGCGGCGATGTGTCACAGTGGGTATCGCCGGAGGTTGCGCAGCGTTTGTATGCAAAGTATCAAATCAACGAAAGGGGTAGGCGGGATTGAACAGGATCAACTTGATCATGCTGCTCGACAAATTGGAAGAAATCATCGACAAAGCACCAGAGATTCCTTTGACCGGACGCATCCTGGTCGATTCGGACGAGCTGTTGGAGTTGATTGAAAAGATTCGCAACGCTGTTCCTGAGGAAGTGAAAAGAGCGGAAATCGTTTCAACGGAAAAAGATCGCCTGATTCTCGAAGGTCAGCAGCGGGCTGAAAGAATTATCGCCCAGGCCAAAGAACAGGCGGCAAGGATGTTGAAAGAAAGCGAAATCTACCGTCAGGCCCAGCAGGAAGCTAAGCAGATTTTGGCCGAGGCTCATCAGAGGGCGCAGGAATTGATCAAGGGTTCCGAAGAATATGCCTTTGGTGTCCTTTCCCAGCTGGAGGAAACCTTGAACAAGACTCTGAAAGTGGTAAGCCGCGGGCAGGAAGAGTTGAAGAAGGATAAAGGCGGCAGCGCAGCCGCTGCCGGCAGCCAGTAGCGTCACTTTATCCGGAAGATGACGATCCGATTGACAATCACTGCAAAAAGTGCCAGAAGAACTATGACAGCCGTCGTCAGGCCGGCCGCCGCGAGGGACACAAAAAGAACGGTGGGGATGGAAACACAGGCCTGACCAAGGCCAGCGATTGCTGGGATCGTGTGGCTCAAGCTTTCCCAGAGATATCCCGCAGGACGGTACAGCAGCGCCGCTGCTGTGCCTGCGCAGACAGCATGAATGATCCGTCCAACTATATATGGTTTAATGCTGATATCAGTTCCTTGGAGCATGGCCGCCACCTGCGCATGAACCGACAAACCACTCCACCCGATAACGGCACTGACAGCCACCAGTTGTTGGATTGGCGTAGCGTTTGCCATGCTGATGGCTTGGATGCCAATGTCGATTTCCAAGATACCGGCTATCGCGGCGCCTGCCAGTTCTGCATTTATACCCAAAACACCAAACACCGATGCGGTAAGGCGAGCCAACAGGGGGATGATCCCTACAACGCTCAGTGTCCGGGCCAAGACAGAAAAAAACGTTATGCAGCCGCCGATAAAGATCAGTGATTTGAAGCTGTTTAGGACCACTTCGTAAAAAATTGAACCGAAGCTGTCAACTTTCGCCCTGGTGTTGAACAGGGCATTTGTTTTGTTATGAGGCTTGTGTTTCTGTTCAAAAGAACCATGAAAACGCATGCAAATCCCGACTGCCAAGGTGGCGGCATATTGGGCTGCCAGCAAGGCCAGAGCCGTTTCCGGACGCCCCAACATGCCAACAGCAACCGCCCCGGCGATAAACAAAGGGCTTGCTGTGTTTGCGAAGCTTACCAACCGTTCAGCCTCAACACGGCTGATCAGTTGATTTCGGCGCAAATCGGCGGTGACTTTCGCCCCTAAAGGAAACCCCGATGCCAAGCCCATGGCCAAAGCCGCGGCGCCAGCGCCGGGAATGCGGAAAAGTGGGTACATCACTGGCTCCAAAAGAGTGCCCAACCAGTGGATTACTCCGAACCTGATTAACAATTCTGCAGTGACTAAAAACGGAAAGAGCGCCGGGAGGATCACATCGAACCAGAGCTTAACACCTTCCAGTGAAGCTTGGAATGTGTTTTTGGGGAACACTACGAGAGCAAAGGCAAACAACACGCCCACCGCAGCCGTGGTGTATCTTCGGATCCGCAAGCGGAGTCCGGCTTTCATCACAAACACCTCGGTTCTTTGTCTCTGAATTATAGATATGGAAGCCATACACCCTTTTATACCTTGCTGGAACAGAACAGGTATTGCTTGACAGGATCAGGCATGGTATGTATAATTTATAAGGTGATTTCTATGCGGATCAGAGTCTCGGCTCTTGGAAAAATAGGCAGTGTGCTGGATTTCGAGGAAGTCGCCGCCGCCAGCCAGTTCCCCGAGTTGACCAAAATCGGCTTGTCCCAGTCACCGCTCGAGCTTAATGGCACGGTGCTGAAGACAGAACTCGGTTTTTTGGTATCCGGAACGGTATCGATGAGCTTGACACTGACTTGTTCCCGGTGCCTGACCGCCTTTGAATATCCGGTAAAAGCCGAATTCAGCGAGGAATTTGTACCGGGTGGGAAAGGGGATCACAGCGAAGCTGACGAACTAGGCGATGCGGCCCCTACATTCCAAGGTGATTGCATTGACGTTTCGGGCCTTGTCGCAGAGGCAATAATCGTAGAGATACCCATGAAAGCGGTTTGCCGTGAGGACTGCAGGGGGCTTTGCCCGGAATGCGGCCAAGTGTTAAACGACAATCAGTGCAAATGCAAGGTAGTTCAGCCGGATCCTCGCTTGGCGGTATTGGCTGACTTGTTGAAGAATCAATGACGACTATTGTTTGCAAGAGAGGGGGATTAAGTAAATGGCGGTACCAAAGCGAAAAGTATCAAAAGCAAAAGGACGGAGTCGGCGTACTCACTGGACGCTCAAGGCTGTAAACGCTGTTGAATGTCCTCAGTGCCACAAGCCCAAAATGCCGCATCGGATCTGTTCCAACTGCGGTTATTACAAAGGGCGTCAGGTTGTGGAAGTGAAAAAAGCAGAATAGCCAGTTTTGTTGATTGGCAGCGAAGGATGATAGGGAGCGACTCTCTATCATTTTTTTTTGCTTTACAACGCCGGCATATTTGGTTATACTGAGATTGATTAGTACCAGGTATTAACAGGAGGTCAAAAGTATGGTATCCAGGCGCCAACGGCGGCGCAGCGGACTTCAGGCACTCCTCGAGAAAGAGCCGTTCCTTACCGACAGGCAGATTGCCGAATTGCTCGAAGTCAGCGTGGCAACTGTACGGTTGGACCGAATGGCGTTGGGTATCCCTGAGCTAAGGGAACGCATCAAGGCTGTCGCCGAGGAAAACTACGCCAAGCTGCGGGCATTAGAAGGCCATGAAGTAATCGGTGAACTGATCGATCTCAGTATTGGGCGGGAAGCGCTTTCAGTATTGACGACGACTCCAGACATGACCTTTAAACGCGCTGATATTTTAAGAGGCCACTATCTGTTCGCCCAGGCCAATTCCCTTGCAGTCGCCCTTGTGGATGCCGAAATCGCTTTGACAGCCTCAGCCCGGATCCGGTTCCTGCATCCTGTGGCCGGCGGCAGGCGGGTGGTTGCTAAAGCGAAGCTGGAAAAAAAGGTCGGGTCAAGACACACAATCAAGGTGGAGAGCCGTGTCGAGCAGCAGAAAGTTTTTGAAGGCGACTTCGTCGTCGTTGCACTGGAGAAAAAGGAGAGTGATACCCATTAAAATCGCGGTTGACGGTTTTGGAGGAGATTACGCCCCCGAGCAGGTGGTTGCCGGATGCCTGCAGGCGGCGAGTGAGGATCGCATCCCGATTCTGCTTACCGGGGATCAGGCGGTGCTGGCTCCGTTGATCGCCGGAAGACCGGGAAGTGAATTGATCGAGATAGTCCATGCTTCGGAACAGATCGGCATGGACGAAGCTCCTGTTGAAGCGGTACGGGCGAAAAAAGACGCTTCGTTGACTGTGGCTGCCCGCTTGGTGAAGGACAAGGAAGCTGCAGGCTTGGTCAGCGCGGGCAACACAGGCGCATGCATGGCAGCGGCGCTGTTTATCATAGGAAGGATTAAAGGGATTGAGCGCCCGGCGATTACCTCCTTGATGCCTACCGTCAAAGGGATATGCCTAATGGTCGATGTGGGTGCCAATGTCGACTGCCGGCCGAGCCATCTGGCTCAGTTCGCCCAAATGGGGGCAATCTATGCTCAGAGGGTTTTGGGACGGCCTAATCCCAGAGTCGGATTGTTGAACATCGGCGAAGAACCTTCGAAAGGCAACGACGCAGCCCAAAAGGCCTATCAGCTTTTGAGCTGCGCTGATATCAACTTCATCGGCAACATCGAAGGCCGGGACATTCCCGGTGGAGAAGCTGATGTTGTAGTCTGTGACGGTTTTGTAGGCAATATCGTGCTGAAGTTTGCCGAAGGATTGGGGTTGGGAATGTTTTCCATGCTCAAGGAAGAACTGACCGCCTCCCTGCCCCGGAAGCTGGCTGCAGCAGTGCTGCGCCCGGGATTAGCCAAAATCAAAAAGAAGATGGATTATGCTGAGTACGGTGGAGCTCCGCTTTTGGGTGTGAAAGGGACCGTGATCATTGCCCACGGCAGTTCCAATGCCAAGGCCATACGAAATGCAATCCGTGTTGCGAAGGAAGCGGCCTCAAACGGAGTGGTGGATGCTATAGCACAATTGATGGCAGGTGGAATTAGTGAGTAGTGGTGTTGGGATCCTCGGCCTAGGAAAAGCAGTGCCGGAGAAGGTGTTGACTAACCAAGACCTGGAAGCGATGGTAGATACCAGCGATGAATGGATTACAACCAGAACCGGCATCAAACAGCGGCACATCGCCGATCCGGACACAGCAGCGTCCGATTTGGGGTACGCAGCGGCTGTGGAGGCATTGGCCAACGCTCATGCTGACGCAGGTCACATTGATTTGATCATCGCCGCGACAACCACACCTGACATGCCTTTTCCTGCTACGGCCTGCCTTATCCAGGACAGGCTGAAAGCAAGGCATGCGGCGGCGTTTGATGTGGCGGCTGCCTGCTCAGGGTTCATGTACGGAGTTGAAGTTGGCAAAGCCATGATGGCGGCGGGTTACCAAAAAGTGCTGGTGATCGGTGTGGATGTGATCAGCAGGCTGATTGACTACAAGGACCGCTCCACCTGCGTTTTGTTCGGTGATGGAGCCGGGGCGGCTGTATTGGGCGCTGTCAGACCAGGCTATGGCATTCTGGCATCAGAAATCGGAGCTGACGGATCCGGGGCAATGCTCTTGCACGTTCCGGCGGGAGGATCTCGGATTCCCCCGCAGATTCAAAGCATAGAGGCTGGCCAGCACTATGTGAAAATGTGCGGCCGGGAAGTCTACAAGTTTGCAGTGCAGATTATCTGTGAGTCAACGGAGAGAGTGTTGGAAAAGGCAGGAGTGTCGGTTGACCAAATCCGCTGGTTCGTGCCGCACCAGGCGAACGTGCGGATCATTCAAGCGGCGGCGGAAAGACTAAAGCTTGATGCTGATCGGGTTTATGTCAATGTCGATCGCTACGGCAACACCTCCGCCGCCAGTGTACCTATCGCCTTGGCGGAATTGGTGGAGAGTAGGAAGCTTAGCGAAGGAGACTTGATTCTGATGGTAGGGTTCGGCGCAGGGTTGACCTGGGGTTCGGCAGTATTGCGCTGGGGAGGCTTCGAACTATGATTGCAGTCGCTTTTCCAGGCCAGGGTGCGCAGTATGTGGGAATGGCCGGAGAGCTGGACCAGATGCGCTTAGAGTATTTCGCCCGGGCAAGCGATTTATTGGGCTATGATTTGCTGGAGCTGTGCCAAAAAGGCCCAATCGAACAACTCTCCAACACCCGTTACGCTCAGCCGGCGATCATGGTGGCTTGTATCAGCCATTGGGCAGCTTTAACCCAGAATGTAAGGCCCGATGTGCTGCTTGGGCACAGTCTTGGCGAACTAACCGCATTGGTTGCCGCCGGCGCTGTTGGTTTCGACGATGGAGTACTGATTGCCGCCAAGCGGGGGGAGTTGATGGACGTGTACGGCGGCGAAGGCCGGATGGCCGCTGTCCTAGGTCTGGATTTGGACGCTGTGGAAGCGATTGTGGAACAAGCTTCCGGGCATGGAACGATTGTCGTAGCCAATTACAACAGTCCAAGCCAATTTGTGCTGGCAGGCACGGATCAAGCGGTTGAACAAGCGGAAAAACTCGCTTTGGAGCGAGGAGCCAAGCGGGTAGTCAAGCTTAGAGTAAGCGGCCCGTTTCATTCGCCGCTGATGCAGGAGGCGGCAGAACAGTTTGCATGTTATCTCCAGAGCATCGTGTTCGCAGATCCCATGATTCCAGTGATCAGCAACGTCAACAGTGGCTTGATTACTCGTGGAGATCAGGTTAAAATGGAACTGGTCAACCAAATCGCCAGCCCGGTGCGGTGGATCGACAACATAAAGGCTGCTGAACGGATGGGCGTCCGAAGATTGATCGAAGTCGGCCCAGGAAATGTCTTAATCAACCTTGCCAAGCGGATAACCAAAGACATGGAGCTTGTCTCCTTTCCATGAAGAATCCAGGGAAGAGGTGGACAAAGTGAATGAGTTTGCTAGAGCAGCGATCGTTACCGGGGCATCCCGCGGCATCGGCAGGGCTATTGCTTTAAGGTTGGCTGAAGCAGGAATGCGCGTTGCGGTGTGTGCCCGCAGCGCTGCGATTATGTCAGCATTTGACGATCCCCGTATCATGCCATTTCAGGCTGATGTGGGAGACGCCGGGCAGGTTGAGGCGCTTGTCAACCGAGTCTTGGAGCGATACGGCCGAATCGATGCGGTAGTCAACAATGCCGGCATCACGAGAGACGGTTTGCTGATGCGCATGAACGACGTTGACTGGGAGCAAGTCCTTAAGGTCAACCTAACCGGCACGTTTAATGTGTGCCGGGCAGTGATCCGGCAAATGTTAAAACAGCGTTCAGGCCGAATTGTCAACATAACTTCGATCGTCGGGGTGGCCGGGAATGCGGGACAAACCAATTACGCAGCCGCCAAAGCCGGGATAATCGGGTTTACAAAATCGCTGGCCAAAGAAGTCGCTTCGCGGCAAGTGTTAGTAAATGCAGTGGCTCCAGGGTATATTGATACCGAAATGACTCAGGTATTGAACAGCCAGCAAAAAGAGGCCATCGTGAACATGATCCCTCTCGGGCGGGTAGGCCGGGTGGAGGATGTGGCAGAATTAGTGAATTTCCTGGTATCCGATGCCAATCAGTATATTACAGGCCAAGTCATTCATGTCGACGGCGGCCTGGCAATATAATCAGTTGGAGCAAGGAGGTGACATTGGATGGAGTTTTTGGACCGCATCAGAGATATTTTAGTTGAGCAATTAGGGGTGAAACCTGAGGATGTGACTTTGGAAGCATCATTTCAGGATGATTTGGGCGCTGACTCCTTGGATGTTGTGGAGTTGGTGATGGCCTTTGAAGAGGAATTTGACATAAAGATTCCGGACGAAGATGCTGAAAAGATCAGCACAGTGGGAGACGCTGTTGAATACATCAAAAACCACACGAGTTAATGCCGATTGAGACCCCTAGGTAAGCTAGGGTCTCATTTTTAGTATGCAAAGAGGTGGAATCATGGAACGGAGAGTTGTTGTGACTGGAATCGGAGTTGTCTCACCTTTGGGCAATAAGAGTCAATTGTGGGAAAATCTGCTGAAAGGTGTGAGCGGCATAGGAAAAGTCACACATTTTGACGCATCTGAGTATCCCGTCCGGATCGCCGCCGAAGTGAAGGATTTCAATCCTACTGAATACCTGGAACCTAAAGAAATGCGGAGGATGGATTTGTTCTGTCAGTACGCCGTGTGCGCAGCCGTCCAGAGTCTGTCCGACGCTGGCCTTACTATTACAGACGCAAACGCGCACCGCGTTGGTGTGCTGATTGGTTCCGGCATAGGCGGTGTCAGCACCATCGAAAAACAGACTCAGATACTGCGAGAGAAAGGTGTGGACAAAGTCAGTCCATTTTTGGTGCCGATGCTGATTCCAGACATGGCCAGCGGGCAAACAGCAATCCTCACAGGCGCCAAGGGGCCCAATTCCTGCACTGTCACCGCCTGCGCCTCAGGTACTCACTCCATTGGCGATGCCTATCGGATTATCGCCCGAGGCAATGCAGACGTAATGCTGGCAGGAGGGTCTGAAGCCGGAATAACACCCTTGTCCATGGCCGGTTTTATCGCCGCCAGGGCATTGTCGACTCGCAACGATGCTCCGGAACGAGCCAGCCGGCCTTTTGACCGGGAACGGGATGGATTCGTTATGGGTGAGGGAGCATGTGTGCTGGTGCTGGAAGAGTTGACCCATGCCCAAGACCGTGGTGCGGAAATATACTGCGAATTAATTGGCTATGGCGCCAGCGGCGACGCTTATCATATCACATCGCCGGCGCCGGAACACGAAGGCGCGCAGCGGGCTATGAAAGAGGCGATGGCCGACGCAGGCATCACTCCCGACGATGTCGGCTACATCAACGCCCACGGAACCAGCACAAAATACAATGATTACTTTGAAACCTTAGCCATTAAAAAAGTATTCGGCGAACGTGCCTATCAGATACCTGTCAGCAGCACCAAATCCTTGACAGGCCATCTATTAGGAGCGTCAGGCGCTTTGGAGGCGGGAATATGCGCCCTGGCCTTAAAGAACCAGGTTATTCCCGGCACGTATAATTATGAGCATCCCGACCCAGACTGTGATCTCGATTACGTTCCAAACCAGACACGCCGCCTGGATTTCGAAGTGGCCCTCAATAATTCATTCGGCTTTGGGGGGCATAACGCGGTTTTGGTTATGAGGCGCTGGAGTTGATGCTATGCATATCGATGACAGTTTGCTCAGGCTTCAGGCAAGCCTTGATTACAGATTCAACAATATTACTCTTTTGGAACAAGCCCTTACACACCGTTCATGCCGCCCGGGAGATCCGGACGGCAACAATGAGCGGCTGGAGTTTCTTGGAGACGCTGTCCTGCAAATAGTGGTCAGTGATTATCTATATCACCAGTACCCAAAACTAGGCGAAGGCAGGCTGACTAAGATCAGGGCATATCTGGTCAGCCAGCCCACTCTAGCCGGCCATGCCCGCAAACTTGGGCTGGAGCAATACATGAAAGTCGGCAGGAATGAAGCCATCAGGCGTGCGTACGAACTAGATTCGCTGCTTTGTGATGTGTACGAAGCTGTGATCGGCGCTGTCTATCTTGATTCTGATCTTGACACGGTTAAACCAATCATTTTAGAGCATGTAACCTGGGCCGACAAGGAGCACCTGGAAAAACAGCTGTCGATCATTGATGCCAAGAGCACGCTTCAAGAACGGTTTCAGCAATTGGGGAGGGAACTGCCCACATATTATCTCGTTCAGGAACAAGGGCCTGATCATGCCAAGGAATTTGTGATGGAAGTAATCTTTGACGGTAAGGTGTTGGGAAAAGGTGTGGGAAGGTCAAAAAAAGAGGCTGCGCAAAACGCAGCCCGAGAAGCGCTTGCCAACCTTGACAATAATCACGATTGAGGCCAAGAGCGCCACAGCTGAATGATACTTCCCACTTCAGCAAGACCGGCGCGGGAAATGGGAGCGAGTGTGTTCGCATTAAGAATCCTGTGATTGGCCTCGCGCCGGCCGATCAAATATGAACGGCCTTTCTTCAGCAGGACCCAACAGGAGTTGTTTTTACCAATAGTGGTGTTCACAATGATCAAATCGCCGTGAATGAACCAAGGTGCGAACTCATTTGTTTCAACGCTCATCGCGAACAATCCTTCCGGGTTGGGAGCGTGGTAAAACAGGTAAACCCAGTTTTGCGGCATATCGTTTTTCCGTTGACTCCACGACCTGACCGGTACTTTCACCAAGAACCTGCTCTCACCGTTTTGGATTACAGAGAAGCCTTCCAAGCTGTCGGCATGTTCTTTCAAAACAGCTCGTTTGAACTCACCTATGCCGTGGTAGTTGCCCTTGCTCAACCAATAATAAACCGACTTGTTGTCGGCAAATTTCAGGTGGTTGGCGATTTCCCGCACGGTTATGTTCGGGTTTTCCCTGATTAGGGCCGCCATATATGCCAGGGTTTCGTTCAGCTGCAAAGGTCTTCCCACCCATCTTCGCGCAATGTTCCAAGGTTGCTGTAGAATAATTATCATCTGAGGGCGGAAAACCTTTACATGAAACATGGATATATTGGCCGTCGGCTGCGGATTAGCGACGATATTTCCATGATTTATGGAAAGTTCAGCTGAGCACTCGGGAAAAGTGAGCATAACCAGAGTTTCTCCTCAATATAGATAATACGGAAAGACATGCTGTGGACACTCCGAGGAGGAGAAACAATGGGAAAGACAAATGGCATTGTTGATTCCAATCAACAATGGGATTACAGCTTGATCACCAGAATCCGCCTAGGTGATGAAGAAGCAAAGGAAACGCTTGTCCTTAAGTACATCCCAATGGTCAAACATATTGTCCGCAATTATTACGCCAGTTTCCTCGATTTTGACGATCTGCTGCAGGAGGGGATCATCGGGCTTCTGCACGCAATAGACGAGTACCGGCCCGATCTGTACGATGTCAAATTCAGTTCGTTCGCCTATATCTGTATCATCCGGAAAATCTACAACGTAATCAAACACACTTCCGGCAACAAACACAAAGCGCTGAACGACGCTATGTCGCTTCAGTCGCAGCTGGGCGGTGATGATTCTCGGACCGTCCTGGATCTAATCAGCGACGATAATTCTCTGGTGGATCCAGAACAGATGATTGAAGAAGAGTTTGTCTTTCAATACCTCGACCGGCTGCTTGCCAATCATCTGTCTCTGCTGGAGTATACGGTGATGAAGATGCTTCTGAGCGGCTATTCCTGCGGTGAAATCGAGGCTGTTGTCGGAGTGGGAGCGAAAGTGGTGGACAATGCCCGGACCAGAGTGAAAACAAAACTGCGCAAACTGATCGAAGAATACGGTTCGCTGCTTAACCCACAGCTCCCTTTGACGGTGCGAAAACGAAAGGATCTGTACTTGAAACTGGGGGGATGATCCTCCAGTTTTTATCAAATATTGAACAATTTGTGGTACAATATGTAAGGTGATCATTTTCATCCGTGGAGGTTATCATGCGCTTAAAACGGCTGGAGTTGGTTGGTTTCAAGTCATTCGCAAACCGTGTTGCACTTGACTTTGGAGATGGAATCACGGCAATAGTGGGCCCAAATGGTTCGGGAAAGAGCAATATTTCCGACGCCATCCGGTGGGTTTTGGGCGAGCAGAGCATTAAAAGTATCCGCGGCTCCAAACTTGAGGATGTGATCTTCGCGGGCAGCGACGGAAAGAAACCTTTGGGAATGGCCGAAGTTCAGCTGACCTTGGACAACAGTGACGGTTTTCTTCCGATCGAATTCAGTGAAGTGACCATTACCAGGCGGGTGTACCGTTCAGGCGAGAGTGAGTTCTTGATCAACCGCCAACCATGCCGCTTGCGCGATATTCAGGATTTGTTCACAGACACAGGCTTGGGGCGCGAAGGGTACGCCATCATCGGACAAGGGCAGGTTGATGCCATATTAAGCGTTAATCCGCTTGATCGGCGCTTTGTTCTGGAAGAGACTGCCGGGATCATCAAGTACCGGCACCGCAAGGAACAGGCTCAGAAGAAATTGGCTCAGACCGAATACGATCTTGTGCGTGTGTCGGACATTCTATCGGAACTAAAGGATCAGCTGGCGTCATTGGAAATCCAAGCCAAGAAAGCCAGAGAATACCAAAACCTGTCTGGTCAGCTCGAGCAGGTGATTTTGGACAGAATTGCCTTGAAACTGCGAGACCTTACTGAGCAAAAAACACGCCGCTCTGAGGCACTCGAGTCCTGCCGCGGCGACGCTGAAAAGCTCAGTGCCGAGCATGAGGCTCTGGAACAGGTTTTACTGGCCGATCAGGAGCAGTTGTTTGTCATCGAGCGTATGCTTGATGAAAGACAGCAAGAACTCGACCGTTTGAATGAACAGCTCAACCAGGTGATTCAGGCGATCGGGTTGATCGACGAACGTCTGGCTCACAATCAGCTCAATCAAGAGCAGCGCCTTAAAGCAAAAGACAGCCACTTGGCGCAAAATGAACAACTTAGGCTCAGGTTGAAAGAGATCAACCAAGAATTGGCTGAAAAACAAGAACAGTACAGCTCCTTGGAACAAGGTGTGTCAGAAGCCGACCAGGCACTGAATCGGAAACGGGAGCTTCTGCAGCAGCAAAGGCAGCAGTTGGAGACAGAGAAAAGCGCCTTTATTGAGTTTGTCAGTGAATTGGCGGCCGCGCGGAATTCCGGGCAGAATTACCAGCAGCAGATCCAGCAGTTCAAACAGCAGATCCAGTTCATAGTCCAAGAATCCCATGAACTGGAAAAGGAATTGGAAACTCAGCGCCACTATCATCAAGAGCTTTTACAAAAGCACAGCCAACTGATCAGGCAAGATCAAAACCAGGAACAGCAGCTGGCCAAATTGCACGAAGAGTGTCAAAGAGCTGAGGAAAAACTGGTACAGGCAGTCTCCGAAGAGACGAAGTGCGTTGACATATATCAGCAAGTCAGATCGCGCCTTCAGGCCTTAAGAGATTTTGAACGGGAATACGAAGGCTACAGCAACAGTGTCCGCCGCCTGATGCAGGCAAAGCAGGCAGATTTCAAGGTGTTGGGCACGGTGGCAGAGGTGATCAGTGTTGCTCCTGGATTGGAGACAGCGATCGAGGTTGCCCTGGGTCAGGGCTTGCAGTACTTGATCACCCCTGACGAATCCGACGCCAAAAAGGCGATTGCCTGGTTGAAGAAACACCAGGCAGGGCGATGCACATTCCTGCCCTTGAATACAGTCAGCGGAAGAACATTTCCCAAGGAGCACCAGGGGTTTTGGCAGGATGAAGACTGTTTGGGGCCGGCGATGGACTTGATTCAGTTCGATCCAAAGTATACACCAGCGTTGTCCGCGTTATTGGGCCGAGTTGTGGTGGTAAAAGACTTGGATGCAGCTCTGCGCCTGCAGCGTAAGATCAAGGATTTCAGCCGGATTGTGACTGTAAGCGGAGAAGTTGTGATGCCAAACGGTTCTCTGACTGGAGGGAGTATCAGTCAGAGATCTTCCGGGTTGTTGGCACGCAAGAATGAAATCACCGGGTTGGAACGGGAACTGGAAAAGCACGAAGCCGAACTGGAACGCTTGGCGTGCGTGAAAGCCAGTTTGGAGGCTGAACTTGCTGCCAATAAAGAACAGCAGGAGCAGATCAGGGACATGCTTTACCGGATCAAACTGGACATTCAAGCGGCAGAAGCGGAAATCAGCAAACTTGTGGGGGAGCAGCAGCGGCTTTCGCAGCTTATAGACGCCAGAGCGAAACAGATCAATGACTATCAGCTCATCATGCAGGAGTTGGAGGAGCAGGCCGCCGCGGCAGGAGACACCATTTTGACGATGGTGCGGGAAGAAGCCATAAAGAGAGACAAGATCCATCAACTTGAGGCTGGAATCGCCGAACTGGATCAAGAACTGCAGCAAGCATCGGCGGGGTTTGCGGACCAAAGAGTTGCCTTGACCACGGCTGCCGCCGAGATTAAGCGGATTGAGGAGCAGAAGCGGGTGGTTACCTCCCAGATCAGCGCCAACGAAACTGCTGTTGCCGAAATCGAAAAGGACGTCGAGGAACTTGAGTCTCAGCGCAGGCAGCTTAGACAAGAGCAGGCGGCTTGTCGTGAACGGGAAGGGCAGCTGCGCGGCGAGAGGGAAAAACTGATGAAACAAATCACCGCTGGCAAAAACACTCGTTTGGAGCTTCAGGAAAAGGTAAAGCAGTACAACCAACAGCTGAAATCCCTCCAGTCACGCATCGGCCGGATCGACAGGAACATATACAACCACCGTCTAGAACTTGATCGAATCGACTTGGAATTGAGAAGGCTCGATGAGGATCTTGCGGAACGGGAACTCTCTCGCATCGATGTTGAGGGCAGAGGGGTCTCTCAGGACCTAGATCAGCTGTTGGAGAAGGAGAACAGCTTGAAAAACGCCATTCGGGATCTGGGCCTGGTAAACTTGGCTGCGCTTCAGGATTACGAAGCGGTCAAGGAAAGGGTGTTCTTCCTGCAAAACCAGTATGATGATCTGGTCAAGGCTAAAGAAACACTGTATGAGACAATAGCGGAAATAAACACCACTAGCGCGGAACGGCTGGCCGAGACATACAAAACGCTGAGGCAGGAGTTTCAAACGATGTTCAAGCTGTTGTTCAAAGGTGGACAGGCGGACTTGCAGTTGACAGATCCTGAAAAGATATTGGAGAGCGGGATTGAAATCGTGGCGCAGCCACCTGGGAAAAAACCGCAGAATCTATTGCTGCTGTCAGGGGGAGAAAGGGCTCTTACGGCTATTGCACTGCTTTTGGCTATCAGAAAAGTAAAGCCGACCCCGTTTGTTGTCCTGGATGAAATCGATGCCAGTCTGGACGAGATTAATCTTAGACGCTTCACTGAACAGATGCGGTTTTTGGCAGAAGCCACCCAGTTTTTGGTGATCACTCACCGGCCAGGGACCATGGAAGTGGCGGACCGCCTCTATGGGGTCACCATGGGCGACGACGCCACGAGTCAGTTGATATCGGTGCAGCTATCATAGGAACAGGAGTCGATTGTGGATGCTTAAGAAACTGTTTTCAAAATCTAGCAAAAAAGACGATCAAGCAGAAGCGAAATTGGCTGAGGAGCATACAGATAAAAGCCAAGGGCTTGAGGACAATGTCGAAAAAGAGACACCGGCGGGATTGTTTGCCCGGTTAAGGCAGGGATTGGCAAAAACCAGAGCGGGATTTGTGGATCGCATCGGGCAGGTGTTGTCCGGGCGCAGCATAGACGACCAACTATTTGATGAGTTGGAAGAGATCCTGATTCAAGCCGATGTGGGCGTGACCACGACTCTGGAATTAGTCGAAAGAATCAGGCGGCGGGTAGAAGCGGAAAGAATCACAGAAGGCGGGGTGATCAAGGAACTGCTTAAAACCGAGATCACTGAATTGCTGTCCAGGGATCACCAGCCACTTCGTCTGCCTGAACACACTCCAGCCGCATTTATGGTAGTGGGTGTCAATGGGGTTGGTAAAACAACAACCATTGGCAAACTGGCTTATCGGTTCAGGCAAAATCAGGCGAAAGTGGTTCTGGGGGCGGCCGACACATTTCGGGCGGCAGCAGTGGATCAGTTGAGGGTATGGGCGAACCGGACCGGAGCCGACCTCATCGCGCATCAAGAGGGAGCGGATCCAAGCGCTGTCGCGTTTGATTCTGTGGCAGCGGCGAAAGCGCGGAAGGCGGAGGTCTTGATCATTGATACTGCCGGGCGGCTGCACACCAAAACCAACCTCATGGCCGAACTTGGAAAAGTATACCGTGTGGCGGCCAAGGAACTCGGGCGCGAGCTTGATGAAGTGCTGCTTGTCGTTGATGCAACCACCGGTCAGAACGCCTTGTCCCAAGCCAAGCTGTTCAGCGCATCGGTCCCATTGACCGGTATTGTCCTCACCAAGCTCGACGGTACTGCCAAGGGCGGCATAATTTTGGCTTTGGCTAACGAACTGAAGCTTCCGGTGAAGCTGATTGGTGTTGGTGAACAGCTGTGGGATCTGCAGGATTTTGATCCCGCCAGTTTTACTAACGCTCTGTTCACATAGCTGGCAAGGAAAAAAACTTGACAGATCCGCCACACTTCGATATACTACCTCTGTAAAGTTAATATACTTAACAGGGGTATTATTATGGAAGATGCAGTGCGAAAAGCCTTGATGTATGATTTCTATGGCCCGCTGTTGACCCCTCGGCAGCAGGACATTTATGAAATGTACTATGGGCAGGATATGAGCCTGGGAGAGATTGCCGAACAGCTGGATATCTCCCGCCAGGCAGTCTGGGATATAGTGAAGCGCTCTGCTGTGATCCTTGAAGAGTACGAGCAGAAACTCGGTCTGATCGCCAGACATATGGAGCAGCAAGAACATCTGGCCCAGGTTGAGAGTTGCCTAAAAAAGCTTAGGCGGCTGATTGAGAACCAGGAAAGAGCAGCTTCCATCGGAGCACTCGCAGAAATAGAACAGCTGATTCACCGAATCCGGTTTGAGGCCTAGGAGGGCGAGTCTGATGCCGTTTAGCAACTTAACCAATCGTTTGCAGGATACATTCCGCAAACTGAGGGCCAGAGGTAAACTGACAGAAAAAGATGTCGACGCCGCACTGCGGGAAGTCCGTTTGGCTTTGTTGGAAGCAGATGTCAATTACCTGGTGGTAAAGGATTTTATTGCGAAGGTCAAGGAACGGGCGGTCGGGCATCAAGTTTTGGAAAGCCTCTCTCCAGGGCAGCAGGTGATCAAAATAGTCCATGAGGAATTGACCAGCCTGATGGGGGGGACGCAGAGCAAGATCAACCTGGCCTCAAAACCGCCGACAGTCATCATGATGGTTGGACTCCAAGGTTCAGGTAAAACCACCACCAGCGGCAAACTCGCGCTGCATTTCAAGAGCAGGGGCCACAGGCCGCTGCTGGTTGCGGCGGACATCTATCGGCCTGCAGCTATCAAACAGCTGATGGTTGTCGGTGAGCAGGTCAAGGTACCGGTATTCAGCATGGGTGAAACCAATCCGGTGGATATTGCCAAAGCAGCTGCTGCACATGCCAGGGCACACGGAAACGACATTGTGATCATCGACACTGCCGGCAGGCTCCATATCGACGCCGAGTTGATGCAAGAGCTCGCAGAGATCAAAAACACCGTCAACCCTCATGAAATCCTGTTGATTGTCGATTCCATGACCGGGCAGGAGGCTGTCAATGTTGCATCCAGCTTTGATCAACAGCTTGGTGTCGATGGTGTGATTCTCACCAAGCTTGACGGCGACGCCCGAGGCGGCGCAGCGCTGTCCATCAAGTCTGTGACAGGCAAACCCATCAAGTTTGCTGCCATGAGTGAGAAGATGGATGGGTTGGAAGTGTTTTATCCAGACCGGATGGCATCCAGGATCTTGGGGATGGGCGATGTTCTAAGCCTGATTGAGAAAGCGGAAGCCGCCTTTGATGAACAAAAGGCTAGAGAACTGACGGAAAAGATGCGGCGTGACGAGTTCACCCTTGAGGATTTCCGGGAGCAGCTGGCTCAGATTAAGAAAATGGGGCCTCTGGATCAATTGTTGGGCATGATTCCCGGAATGGGCAGGCTTAATCAGATGCGCGACTTGGCCGTTGACGACTCCCATTTAAAACGTATCGAAGCAATCATCAATTCCATGACTGGCGAAGAGCGGCGCAATCCTGACATCATCGGGGGTTCGCGCAAACGCAGGATTGCCGCAGGCTCAGGAACAAGCGTGCAGGATGTGAACCGGCTGCTCAAACAGTTCAACCAGACCCGGCAGATGATGAGACAGTTTTCAGAGCTTGAAAAACGCGGCCGTAAAGGCAAGTTCAATTTATTCCGCTGATCATCTCTCTTTGAGAGTGACATAGAAGCTTGAAGCAGCAGAGGAGGTGACAAAATGGCAGTCAGAATCAGGCTGAAAAGGATGGGGGCAAAGAAACGTCCATTTTACCGGTTGGTAGTTGCTGACTCAAGAGCGGCACGGGATGGTAGATTTATTGACACCCTCGGGTACTACAACCCGATCACCGAACCCGCTCAGATTGAGATCGACAAAGAAAAGGCATTAAGCTGGCTCAAGAAAGGCGCACAGCCCTCGGATACGGCGAGAGCGCTCCTGAAGAAAAGTGGTGTGTTGTAAATCAAGCCCTAAACTTAGACGATAGGAGGCAGTACTTTGAAGGAATTACTCGAATTCATGGCTAAGTCATTGGTGGAAAAAGCGGATGAAGTAACAGTTTCGGAAGTCGAATCCGACGGTGAGACAGTATATCAAATCCAAACCGCGGAAAGCGATATAGGCAGAGTAATCGGTAAACAAGGAAGAATCATCAAGGCGATCCGCACTGTCGCCAAAGCTGCGGCCGTCAAGGAAGGAATCAAGATTCGGGTTGATGTTGTGGAATAATGGAGCCGCGATGGATTCTCATTGGTGAAATTGCCGCTGCACACAGCAGCAAAGGCGAAGTCCGGGTCATCCCCCACACCGAGTTCCCCGAAAGATTCCTCAACATGGAACGCGTGCAGTTGTTTAAAGAATCGGACGCGGAACCGGCACTCAGCTTCACAGTGGAAAGAGCGCGGCTGCACAAGCAGTTCGTTCTGCTGAAACTGGCGGGAGTCGACAACATCGGACAGGCACAAACTCTCAAGGGAATGCTGATCAAGGTGGATAGCCGCGATGTGGTGCCTTTGCCACCAGGCCGGCACTATATTTTTCAACTGATTGGGTTGAAAGTAATAACCACCGAAGGCTTGGAGTTGGGTGTAATCACCGATGTGCTTCAAACCGGCGCCAATGATGTTTATGTGATCGATCCCAATCCCGGTGTCACCAAGCAGCGGGAAATCTTGATTCCCGTGATTGAGCCGGTGGTGTTGGATGTAAACCTGGAAACCGGAGTCGTTTTAGTGAATCTCCTTGATGGACTGCTAGATTGAGGATTGAGACTATGCGCATAGATATCCTGACGCTGTTTCCTGAAATGTTTGATGGAGTCTTGGGCACCAGTATTCTCGGCAGGGCGCAGTCTGCAGGCTTGCTCACTGTTCAAGCCTGGAATATTCGAGATTTCGCATTTGACAAACACCGCACCGTCGATGATGTACCCTACGGTGGTGGGGCTGGGATGGTGCTGAAACCGGATGTGGTCACCGCTTGCCTTGAGCATGTCAAAGCGGTCAATCCGGGAAAAGTCGTCTATCTGACACCACAAGGCTCTGTGTTCGATCAGGTTAAAGCGGAAAGCCTGGCGCAGGAAGCCAGCCTGATTCTCCTCTGCGGCCATTATGAAGGCATTGATCAGCGCATCCGCGACGGATGGGTTGACGAGGAGATTTCGATCGGAGATTATGTACTGACTGGCGGTGAACTTCCTGCCATGGTGGTGATCGACGCTGTAGCCCGCTTGATTCCTGGAGTGCTTGGAGACGAAGCTTCAGCCCGGGAAGACTCTTTTGTCAATGGATTGTTGGAGTACCCACATTACACACGGCCTGCCGAGTTCCGCGGCCGTCAAGTCCCGCCGGTGCTGTTGAGCGGGAACCATGAAATGATCCGTAAGTGGCGTCTTAAGGAGGCTTTACGCCTAACTCTCAAAAGGCGCCCGGATTTGATCGAGAGGCGCCTGCTCTCCGACGAAGAGCGGCAGCTTTTACGGGAAGTATTGAAAGAGGAATGCAACGAAGGGAGGTAATTGCCGTGAATGTGATCGAGGCCATCGAAAGAGAACAGTTGAAGCAGGATCTGCCTGATTTCCGGGTAGGAGATACCGTACGGGTTCATGTCAAAGTTGTCGAAGGCTCCAATGAGCGGATTCAGATTTTCGAAGGCGCGGTGCTGCGCCGGATGGGGTCAGGAATCAATGAGATGTTCACTGTGCGGAAAGTGACTCAAGGAGTGGGCGTCGAAAGAACTTTCCCGCTGCACTCACCACGGGTGGCAAAGATTGATGTGGTTCGCCGCGGCAAAGTACGCCGTGCCAGGCTGTATTATCTGCGGGAGCGCTCCGGTAAGGCTGCCCGCATCAAGGATCAAAGATTTTACTAGGATATTGGGGAGTGAATCCGGGCACTCCCTATCCTTTTTTGCTTCTTGATTTTGGCGAGATGGGGTGCGCTGATGAGCAGAAGTGAGATCCGGGAATATGTCGAGGCGTTTGTCATTGCTGTACTGCTGGCCTTATTTATTATTACCTTCATTGCCCAATCGTTCCGGGTGGAAGGTTCCTCGATGGAACCGACATTACACGACGGGCAGCGGTTGATCGTGGATAAATTGTCATATCGCTTCAGCACTCCCAAGGTGGGTGATGTCGTAGTCTTCCGTTATCCGACGGATGTGACCCGGATGTTTATCAAAAGGGTGATCGGCATTCCCGGTGATGAGATTCTCATCGAAGACGGGATTGTTTACCGCAATGGGCGGCCGCTGGTGGAAAATTACATTAATGGTCCCACACATGGAGCCTTTACCCGCAACTATGGCCCGGTCATTGTTCCGCCTGAAAGCTATTTTGTACTGGGCGACAACCGGCTTAACAGCGATGACAGCCGTTATCCTGACGTTGGCTTTGTCCCCAAGGCTCTCTTGGTTGGGCGCGCTGTTTTTGCCTACTGGCCGCTGAACACAGTGGGAACTATAAGAGTCCCTGATTCTTTGAAACAGGAAAGGTGAATCTGGAGGATATTTATGAGCATTCAATGGTATCCCGGACATATGGCCAAAGCACGGCGTGAAATCCTGGAAAACCTGAAACATATCGATGTCGTGGTCGAGCTTACTGATGCCCGGATTCCAGCCAGTGCCCGGAATCCAGATATTCCTGAAATTCACCGCAAACCCCATATACTTGCTGTCGCCAAATGCGATCTTGCCGATCCAGCCTGCACTGAAATCTGGTGCCAGTATTGGCGCCAGCAGCGCGAAAAAGTTGTTTTGCTTGATTTGATAAATGGAAAAGGTATTAATGTTTTGCGCAAAGAAATAACAAAATATCTGACAAAACAGAAACGTGAACCGAGAGTCTTGGTTGTGGGGATACCCAATGTAGGCAAGTCCACCTTGATTAATCGTCTGGCCGGGCGCAGCAGCGCCAAGGTCGGAGCGAGGCCCGGTATTACCAGGGGAAAGCAGTGGATTAACGCCGGTGGCTTTAGGCTTCTGGACACTCCCGGGCTTTTGTGGCCTAAGCTCGAAGATCAGGAGGCTGCAAAGAGGCTTGCTGTTGTGGCGGCGATCAAAGATGAGCTTTTTGACGCAGAAGAGATTACATATTGGCTGCTGGAATTCCTTCAGGAGAACTATCCAAAACTTCTAGCGAAACGATACGGCCTGGAGGATCCGGCCGTTGAAACCGGAGAGGTTTTTGCCAGCATTGGTTACCGCCGCGGGTGTTTGGCAGCGGGAGGCGACATTGATCGGCTGCAGACCGCACAAGTGATTCTCAAGGATTTTCGTCAAGGACTGATCGGACCAATCACACTTGAATTGCCGCAAAGGAATGAACAGAATGAGGGATCTTGAAAAAGAACTCTTGGGCAAAGGTTACTGTCACATCGCGGGAATTGACGAGGCAGGGCGAGGGCCGCTGGCCGGCCCGGTTGTGGCTGCGGCAGTAATTTTGCCTTCAGGCAGTGAACTGACAGATGTCAAGGATTCAAAGCAGTTGAGCGTCAAGCGCCGTGTTAGGGTTTACCAGGAGATAATGGAAATCGGAACAGTCGGCATTGGTGTCGCATCCTCCGCAGAGATTGATCAAGTCAACATTCTGCAGGCTACCTTCCTTGCTATGCGGCGGGCAGTGGCCGAGCTTTCCGGACAAGTCAAGGTGGATTATTGTATTGTTGACGGCAACCAGCCCATTCCAGACTTGGAAATTGCCCAATCGGCGGTTGTCAAAGCAGACGCCCGCTGTTACCTGGTGGCGGCGGCGAGCATTGTCGCCAAGGTCTACAGAGACAAGCTGATGGAAGAATACGACAGGCAGTATCCCCAATATGGGTTTGCCATACATAAGGGCTATCCCACCAAAAGCCACATCCAAGCGTTGAACAGATACGGCCCATCACCAATCCACAGGCATTCTTTCGACCGGGTCAAAGGAGGCCTGATTTCATGAAATATGTGTCGTGCAAGGATCTGCAGCCTGGTATGTGCATCGCACGTCCAATATACGGTGACGACGGCCAAGTACTCCTTAACAGCGGCGTTATTCTCAACGAAAACCATATTGCCCGCATGTACGGCAACGGTATCCCCGGTGCGTTTATACTGACAGATCACGACGAGGATGTGGCAGTTCCGGAAGTCGTGACCCAGCGGACTCGCCAGAATGTGATCAGCCATGTCAAGCAGGTGTTTGAATCCATCGAACTTGGGAAAACTTTTGACATGCAAGAGCTCAGCGCAAGTGTGACTGCCATCATCGATGAAATTACCGCCAATCCCAATGTCTTGATTAATCTGACTGATATCCGGACTTTTGATGGGAATATCTTCGCCCATTGTGTCAATGTGTGCATCTTGTCGATTATAATTGGGGTCAAGTTTAACTTGAACGAGCTGGAACTGCGCGAATTGGCGATCGGCGCTATTTTGCACGATATAGGCAAGATCAGCATACCGACGCAGGTTTTGCAGAAGCGCGGACCATTGACCCGGAGCGAGTTCGATTTGGTGAAGCGGCACACGGTCAATGGTTGGCACATTCTGCGGAATAATCACGGGATTCCTCTGTTGAGCGCCCATATAGCGTATCAGCATCACGAACAACCTAATGGGAAAGGCTATCCACGAGAGCTGCTCGATGAACAGATCTATCTGTACGCCAAAATCGTGGCAGTGGCGGATGCGTACGATGCCATGACTTCTGCAAGGGTATACCGCCAGGGGATGATGCCCTTCCAAGCTCTGCGGGTGATCAGACAACTGCGGGAGATTCAATTCAACGCAGCGGCGGCTGATTACTTGCTCAGCACAGTGGCGCCATATCCAATAGGCTCCAGGGTCCTGCTCAGCAACGCTGAGATTGGTGTGGTGGTGGACGTCAATACGGTTGATCGGGAACGGCCGGTTGTACGGCTGTTGTTCCGCGCTGATGGCAGCAAGTACCAATACCCCAGGGAGATTGACTTGATGCAAGAAACCTCCCTGAAAATAGTCAGGAGCATATAAGTGGCGAAAACCAAAGGGGTGTTGGGAGAAGAGCTTGCCCGTACCTATCTGGAATCGCGAGGGCTGGCCACCAGAGAACGGAACTATCGGACCGAATATGGTGAAATCGATCTAATCATGCAGGACCAAGACGTCTTGGTCTTTGTTGAAGTGAAATACCGCGCCTCCGACCGCTACGGTAATCCTTTGGAAGCGGTGAGCCCCCGCAAGCAGGCAAAGCTCAAGCAAATAGCCCGGCGGTACATTGCCCAACTAGGTTACGAACCGGTTTGCCGTTTTGATGTCATAGGGATCTTGGGAACGGAAATCTACTGGGTGAAGGGAGCATTTGAATGAGATCCAGATTCGTAACACTATTGATTGCTGTTTTTTTGTCCATCGGCTGTTTCAGCCCGGTGCTCGCGCAAAACTTTGCTGTGGATGCGGAAATCGGGCTTTTATATGATTTCGACTCCGAACAGGTGTTGTTTGCCCAAGATGCGGACAAACCTTGGACACCTGCAAGTTTGGTTAAAGTAATGACCTTGTTTGTGGCGTTTGACCGCATTAAGTCAGAAAACATCGACTTGAACAGCCAAGTCACGGTGAGCGAACGGGCATGGCAAATGGGTGGTTCCCAGATGTTTCTGGAAGTGGGCGACAAGGTTACATTTGACGACCTCTTGCGGGGAATAGCTGTCGTTTCAGGCAATGATGCCTGTGTGGCCATCGCCGAAGCTCTGGCCGGTACGGAAGAACTGTATGTCCAGTGGATGAACAGCAAAGCGGAGGAGCTTGGGCTCAACTTGCATTTTGTAGACGTCCACGGATTGTCGGATGCCAATCAGATCACAGCACTTGACTTCGCAAAGCTGGTGAAGGCTTATCTCACAGATCATCCTCAGGCTTTGGAGTATCACAGCCAGCTTTCTTTTTCCTATCAGCCTCGGTCGAGTAGAAATCCTATTGTCCAAGCGAACCGCAATGGTTTGCTGAAAAGTTATGAAGGGGCGGACGGGCTGAAGACGGGCCATCTGAGCAGCGCCGGGTATAATCTTGTGGCAACCGCCGAGAGAGATGGCAGAAGGCTTGTGGCAGTGATCCTGGGCGCCACAAGCGAGGCGAAACGGGAGCAGGAAGCTGCCAAAGCGTTGGACTATGGTTTTAGAAGTTTCGAATCGGTGAGTGTTGATCAACTGCTCCCTCAAACGCAGGCCCGGGTTTATAAAGGCCGCAGCGACTATGTGGCACTTACCACCGACGGAGCTCGAGTCACTGTCCTGAAAGGCAGCCGCGACAAATTGAGCGTGGATGCAAAGATAGAAGTTCTACAGGCTCCGATAGCCATCGGAGAAAAGGTTGGAACATTGACTGTCTATCTAAACGGTGAGGTGCTGAAAGAAGCGCCGTTGTTTGCTGCCGGGTCTGTCGAGCGGGGCAATTGGTTTACTATTCTCGTCGACTCAATTGTTCTGTTCTTCAAAAAGCTGTTTAGTTAGGCTGAAGAAGGACCTGCGACGCGGTCCTTCTTTTCTTACAGACAGAAAACATGGTCGCCGATGAGATACACGATATCCCTGGTCCGGATCCAGTTTGTAGGACTCACCTTATCGGGGTTGTAAAAAAAGAGTGCTCCCCCGGTCGGATCGGCGCCGGCCATGGCCATTTCAGCCGCCTTGACGCTGTCGGGATGCACATCGGTGATCTGGAACAGCCTACCGTCGCTTACTGGAGAAAATTGCTGCGGCTGGTAGATGATTTCTTTAATGGAATTAGGGAACCGCGGGTCTTTGAGGCGGTTCATGACCACTGCTCCGACCGCCACTTTGCCTATGAAAGGCTCACCTTCGGCTTCAGCGTGAATCAACCTCGCCAACAGTGTGAGGTCATCGTTCATTTTATTCACCTCCAGTATACAATACTCGCCTGGATTTTTATTGCCACGCCCATTTCTTCTGACAGGGATACTACGATTTTCGTCGAATTGAATATGAAGAATGACAAATTTAGGATTGTCCGTGCCGGCAAGGGAGGGAATACGCATGCAGATTGACGATTTGGATCGCAAAATTCTGCAGCATCTGCGGGACGACGGTAGGGTGAGCTATGTTGCGCTGGCAAGTAAGTTCAACGTATCTGAAGGAACAATTCGCAAAAGGGTCCGGAAACTTGAGGAAAACAAGATCCTGCAAATAGTGGGTGTAACTGATCCCTTCAAAGTGGGATTGGATACAGTTGCCTTCATATGGTTGAAAGTTGAGCGCAGTAAACTGGAAACCGTGATCAATGAATTGAAAACAATTGACGACATCCGGTACCTAGTCATCACTACCGGCTCATATGACATTGTCGCCATGGCTGTGCTCCCAAACAGAGAACGCCTGATTCAGCTTTTGAACAAACAGCTGGGGCAAATACCGGGTGTGCAGAGCACCGAAACATCGATTGTACTCGAGATTCACAAGCAAATCTATCACTGGAGTCCCTTTGATCAAGCTTTGAAGCCAGGGGGTGAAGCCGATGCCGAGAGTTGAGATCGATGAAATCGACCGCAAGATAATTCAAATGCTCCAAAACGATGGAAGAGTACCGTTTCTGACCATCGCCAACCAGTTGGGCCTGGCCGAAGGCACGATCCGCCGCAGAGTGGCCCGCCTGCTTGATGAGAGAATATTGGAAATCGTCGGGGTGACGGATCCGCAGAAAGTGGGAATGCACACAGTAGCTATTGTCGGTTTGAACGTAGAGAGGCGGCGGATCGAAGACACCATCGAGCGTTTGAGGCAAATGCCAGAAGTCCGTTACATAGCCGTTGCCACTGGGATGTATGATATCATCACCGAAATAGTCGTGCCGAGCAACGATGCGCTGCTGGAGTTCTTGATTGCCAAATTGAACGAGATACCGTGGATTATGAATACCGGGACATCGCTTGTCTTGAAAATCGCCAAACAGGATTTCGCCTGGAACCCTCACGACTAACTGAAAATATTCACGGCTTCCCAACGGTACCGCAGCGCCTCCGCCACATGCCGAGGTTCGATCCTGGGCGCTCCGTCCAGTTCGGCAATGGTTTTGGCGATCCTGATTGTCTTGTAGTAACCTCGGCCTGACAGTTTCAGGCTATGCAGGGCTTTTTCCAGCAAAGCCTGTACCTCAGGCGACAATCTGATTGCTTGTGTCTGCTCATCAGAGAGCAGCCCGTTGCGATGGCAATTTCGTGCAGGAACTGGAATTGACCCCTGTTGCAGCCGCAAATCCTCGGCGGTGACTGGCTCCAGGAATGTGAACAAGTCGATCCTGTCCAAAAGGGGGCCGAATAGTTTCTTCTGATACCGGCGAATCTCAAGCCAAGTGCAGCGGCATTGGCGGTTAGGGTCTCCGAGGTAACCACAGGGACAGGCGTTTGTCGTAGCGATCAGTAAGAACTTGGTCGGATAGGTGACCCTTTCATTGGCTCTAACTACCGTAATTTGCCTGTTCTCAAGCGGCTCCCGCAGCCCCTGCAAGACATCGTTGTCAAACTCCAAGAGCTCGTCCAGTATCAAAACGCCGTTGTTGGCGAGAGACACTTCACCCGGTTTAATCGGGCTGCCCCCACCTAGCAACCCCGCTTTGGAGATGTTGTGGTGCGGCATGCGGACCGGCCGCGAGGTGATCAAGCCTGACCGGGGAGGAAGCAGGCCGGCGCAGCTCAGCACTTTAGTAGTCTCTAGTGATTCCTGCCGGGACATGGGCGGCAGCAAAGCGTGAACGGACTGAGCCAGCAGTGTCTTGCCTGTCCCGGGCGGGCCAATCAGCAGGGCATGGTGATGGCCTGCTGCGGCAATGGTCAGCATACGTTTGGCAGTGATTTGGCCTTTGATGAGAGTGTTAAAACGGGGCGGCGCCGCTGTCGGTTCAAAATCTGGTTGCTTAAAAGGCAGAAAATTGGTATTATTAGATAAGACAGAGCAAGCTTGGCTCAAATTCTGCACAGTATAGGCTTGTCCGGTTACCGCTGCTGCTTCAGGCCCGTTTTCAGCTGGCACTAGAAGTTTTTTGCCCTGCTGCTCCGCTAGTTCGGCTATGCTGATCATTCCGGAGACACTCCTGAGTTCTCCATTCAATGAAAGTTCGCCAACGATGATATACCGCTGCAGCTGTTCCACAGGCATGCGGCCCATACCGGCTATGATGCCCAGCGCGATGGGGAGATCGTAAAGTGTGCCGTTTTTTCTGATGTTTGCCGGCGCAAGGTTTACGACAATCCTCTGCAGCGGATAGCTGAAACCGCTGTTTTTCAAAGCAGAACGGATCCTTTCCCTGCTTTCTTTCACAGCTTGGCCCGCCAATCCGACGATCTCAAACGCTGGCAGCCCCGGGCGGATGTCGATTTCAACCTGGATAGCGACAGCTTCTATGCCGACAATGGCTGCGCTTGTTACTGCAATCATCTTCATGCCTCCTATTGTGCTGTTAAAATTATGAATTCTCCGAATGTGAGAAAATTCCTGCAGAATCATAGAAGTGCTGGGAAGATGGAATGCTAACACAAAGATGACACGGGAAGGAGTCCAGAATGGATTTTGAGATTGGCAGCACACGGATTTTCCACTGCCCCGTTTGCGGTGTGGACACACCCCACACCATTCGTGCCCATAAGGACGTCAATTACGGAATCGTCTGCACCAACTGCTCAAGCGGTGCGATCGTGCACGAGCTTGATCTGCGGATATATCAGCTGAAATGGGAAGAGGAACTGCGGGAAATACTGGACAATCTTGTAGAACAGTCATTCGGCAAGGACGATGATTGAGCAAAGAGTTCGGGGGAGGAGATAGCCTTGCGGTGGAGTGAAAGAGACTATGTCATAGCCTTCAACATGCTTGATGGCGTAGGCCCAAAAAGGCTTTCGGCATTGGTTAAGTTCTTCGGCAGCCTCGAACAAGCCTGGCATGCCGATTGCCGCGATCTGATCCGAGTACCGGGCTTTGGAGAGGTGCTGGCGCGCCACATTGCGGACCAGCGGCGAGAGATCGACCCTAATGATGAAAAAGGGTGGGCAGCATCCCATGGGGCGAGAATAATAACTCTCCTTGACAGTCAAGAGTACCCTCCATGCCTGAAACATTTGCCCAACCCTCCTCTTGCTCTCTACATCCGCGGACAGCTGCCGGATCGGCTGGGGATTGCCATCGTTGGTTCCCGGAAGGCTACTCAGACAGGAAAAAAACAAGCGTATAATTTCGCCTACAGGCTGGCTGACTGTGGTATTCCCATCATCAGTGGCCTGGCGGTAGGAATCGATACCCAAGCTCATTTGGGAGCACTTGCCGCCCAGGGATTCACCGCGGCGGTGATGGCCACTCCCATCAATGTCATTTATCCGGCGCACAACCGCAGGCTGGCACAAAGCATTGCCGATTCGGGCTGCATAGTTACTGAGTTTTCCAGCCGCACCGGTACCAAGCCGGGCAATTTCCCCCTGCGCAACCGTCTGATCGCCGCTTTCTCCCAAGCGATTCTAGTTGTAGAAGCAGGTCAAAAATCAGGGACCCTCTCCACAGTAGATGCCGGGTTGGATCTCGGGCGGGACATCTGGGCTGTCCCAGGCGATATCGGCCATCCTCTTAGAAAAGGCACCCATGCTTTGATCAAACAGGGCGCCGGGCTTGCGGACTCGCCCGACGATTTGCTTGCCGCTTTCCCCCAAAACTCCATAAATTTGGAGGAAAACCTTGACCGTGATCATGAAATTGTGCTTAAATATTACCTGCAAGGGTACTCGCCGGACAAAATCGTTGCGTTGACAGGTATTCCGATTCACGAGGTGCAGAATGCTATCACAATGATCGAGCTTGACGGTTTGTCGAATTCAGGTAGAGAACATAGATTATAGATTATTGCCTAAGGAATGTTTGCATTATCCTGCCAAAACCACTACAATAAGAAAGAATGATCTATCCATGGGCAATGAGTCAAGTGGGAGGTGAAGACGTGGCAACATCTCTAGTCATAGTTGAATCACCAGCCAAGGCAAGGACCATCAAGAAATTTTTAGGAAGCAGATACACTGTCAAAGCGACCATGGGACATTTGAAAGATCTGCCCCGCAGTCAGTTCGGAGTAGATGTGGACAATGATTACCAGCCTAAATACATTACCATCCGAGGTAAAGGGAGCATTCTACAGGAGCTGAAAAAGGCGGCCAAGAAAAGCGACCGGGTCTTCCTGGCAACAGACCCGGATCGGGAAGGGGAAGCCATCGCCTGGCATGTGGCGCAGGAACTGAATCTGGATGGTGAAAAATGCCGGATCGAGTTTAGAGAAATCACCAAGAACGCGGTGACCAACGCCATCAAAAATCCACGGTATATATCTGACAATTTGGTGGCGGCACAGCAGGGACGGCGGATCTTGGACCGGATCGTCGGCTACAAACTTTCGCCGCTTCTGTGGGCTAAAGTCAGGAAGGGTCTAAGTGCAGGACGGGTACAATCAGTCGCCGTCCGCTTGATCTGTGATCGGGAAGCTGAAATTGAAAACTTTGTGCCGGAGGAATACTGGTCGGTGGTGGGGATACTGGAGAACGCTGCCGGCAGCCAGTTTGAGGCGAGACTGATCCAGCGCCGCAATGAAAAAATCGAGCTCAAAAACGAAGCAGAAGCCGTGCAGGTAAGGGACGAGATCCAGGGTTTGCCCTGGATTGTATCGTCAGTCACCCGCAAAGACCGAAAGCGTCATCCAGCGCCACCTTTCACTACAAGCACACTGCAGCAGGAGGCTGCCCGCAAGCTCAATTTCGCTCCCGCGAAAACGATGAGCATCGCTCAGCAGCTGTATGAGGGGCTCGATCTGGGGGAAGAGGGCAGTGTCGGTTTGATCACCTACATGCGCACGGACGCTGTCAGAGTGGCCGAGGAAGCTGTGCAAGAAGTGAGGCAGCTTATCGAGCATTCGTTCGGGAAACCTTTCGTGCCTCCCAAACCCAACTATTACAAGTCAAAGTCCCAAGCTCAGGATGCTCATGAAGCGATCAGGCCCACAGACGTGTGGAGGACGCCCGACAATGTCAAAGCATATCTCAGTCGGGATCAGCTCCGTTTGTACCGCTTGATTTGGGAACGTTTCGTCGCGAGCCAAATGGAATCGGCGGTCATCGACAGTGTCTCGGTGGATATCGCTGTGGGCGGTTATACCTTTAGAGCTACAGGTTCTTCTATCAAATTCCCCGGATTCATAAAAATCTATGTGGAGGCCAGCGATGAGCAGGAAGAACAATCGGCAATGCTTCCTGAGTTGACTGTGAATGAGACGCTTGGATGTAAGGAACTGCAGCTGAATCAGCATTTCACCCAACCGCCGCCCCGGTACACCGAGGCAATGCTGGTCAAAGCCTTGGAGGAAAAGGGTATCGGCCGGCCGAGTACATTCGCCCCAACTATCGACACAATCCTGAAACGTGGATATGTCGTACTGCGGGATAAACGGTTCGTGCCGACCGAATTGGGCAGAATCGTTGTGGACATTCTCAAAGAGAATTTCACCGAACTGATCGACGTTGATTTCACTGCTTCGATGGAGCAAAAACTAGATGAGATCGAAGCTGGACGGGCAAAATGGATTGACGTTATCGACGAATTCTATAATGAGTTTGCACAGCTTGTGGATCGAGCCAGTCACGAGTTGGAGAAGGTGGAACTGCAGGAGGAAGTCTCCGACGAGCAATGTGACAAATGCGGCGCATACATGGTTGTCAAGCATGGTAGATTCGGCCGTTTCCTGGCTTGTCCCAACTATCCAGAGTGCAAGAACACAAAACCACTGCTGAAAAAGATCGGTGTGCCTTGCTCTTTCTGCGAAGACGGTGAAATTGTGGAGCGCAGAACTAAAAAGGGCAGGTTGTTTTATGGATGCTCAAACTATCCGGCATGCGAGTTTACCAGTTGGTACAAACCTGTCAAGGAAAAATGTCCGCACTGCGGGTCCAATCTGGTGATGAAGGCTCGCCAGTCCAAGCCGGTATGCGGCAACAAGGAGTGTCCGGGGAAAAATCGGTAAACAACTGGCCATGCCAAAACCGAAGGTGTGAAGTCCAGCATGGAAAAACTCGTGGATCGTTACCTTCAGTATCTCCGCGTTCAGCGAAACTTGTCAGAGAATACACTCAAGGCGTATCAGCGGGATCTGGCTGCCTTTTCAGACTTTGTACGCCAGTACTGGGAAAGGCAGCTGACGGAAGTTGACCGCCACCTAATCCGCGATTATTTGGCAGTGCTGCACAGAAAAGGATGTAAAGCTGCCAGTATTGCACAGAATTTAGCGGCACTGCGCAGTTTCTACGGTTATTTAAAAAGATTCGGCCATATCGAGACGGATCCCACCCAAGCGGTGCGCATCCCCAAGCAGGGCAAGCACTTGCCGCAAATCCTGTCCGTGGATGAGGCCGATCTGCTCCTGTCCAGCATTGACACATCAACGCACTTAGGCATGAGGGACCGGGCGATATTTGAACTGCTGTATGCCACAGGAATCCGCCTCAGTGAACTGGTTGGCCTGGACGTGGACGGAGTCGACTTGGATATGGGGTTCGTTCGTGTTTATGGCAAAGGGCGCAAAGAACGCATTGTTCCTATTGGCGAGTATGCCGCGGACGCTCTGCGAATCTATCTTGCCCAAGCCAGGCCAAGACTCTGTAAACCCGATGAAACTGCCTTGTTTGTCAATCACCGGGGCGAACGTCTGAGCCAGAGAGGTGTCCAATACCTGCTTGACAAACGCATACAACAGTGTGCGATTGCCAAACAGGTTTCGCCTCACAGCCTACGGCACAGCTTTGCTACGCACCTGCTTGATGCGGGAGCCGATTTGCGGGTGGTGCAGGAGTTGTTAGGCCACGTCAACTTGTCTACCACTCAAATCTATACAAGAATCAGCCAAAGCAAACTGAAATCGGTGTACAACCGGGCTCATCCCCGGGCGTGATCAAGCGCAGCAAAGGAGGGGAAACATGGGTCAGTTCAGAGGGACAACGATTATAGCCGTGCGCCGAGATGGCCAGATTGCCATGGCCGGTGACGGTCAGGTCACATTCGGAGAAAACACGATAATTAAACATGGGGCCAGGAAAATCCGAAAACTGTACAACAACTCTGTCCTGGTCGGTTTCGCCGGAGCCGCCGGCGACGCTTTTGCTTTGTTCGAACGATTTGAAGGTAAACTGGAAGAATTCCACGGCCATTTGGATAGAGCCGCGGTAGAGTTGGTCAAAGAGTGGCGCACCGATAGGGCCATCCGCAATCTTGACGCTTTGATCATTGCTGCGGATGCTGAGAAAATGCTGCTGATTTCCGGCTCGGGAGATGTGATTGAGCCGGACGACGATGTGATTGCTATCGGCTCCGGGGGGCCTTACGCCTTGGCTGCCGCCAAGGCGCTGATCAACCATTCCAATATGTCAGCGGGAGAAATCGCCCGGCAGGCGTTGGAAGTTGCTGCCAGCATCTGTGTTTACACAAATAATCAGATCTATGTTGTGGAGCTGACAAAAACAAAGGAGGCATCCGGCAGTGGAGTTGACTCCTAAAGAAATTGTGGAGCATCTCGACAAATACATAGTAGGGCAGGAAGAAGCCAAACGGGCAGTGGCTGTGGCACTGCGCAACCGCTACCGCCGGAGCCTGCTTCCCGAGGAACTGCGGGATGAAATCATGCCGAAAAATATTTTGATGATCGGTCCTACCGGCGTCGGCAAAACAGAGATAGCAAGACGTTTGGCCAAATTGGCCAACGCTCCGTTCATCAAAGTGGAGGCCACCAAGTTTACCGAGGTAGGCTATGTAGGCCGAGATGTGGAGTCGATCATCAGGGATTTGGTGGAATCGGCAATCCGGATGGTGAAGGCTGAGAAGTTCAAGGAAGTTGAGGACCGGGCAAGGACAGCCGCCCAGGAAAGAATCCTCAACATCTTGGTGCCCATGCCTGGAAGTGAAAAACGAGCCAACCCATTTGGATTGATGTTTGGCATGGGCCAGCGCCAGTATTCCACTCCAGAACCCGAGACAAGCGATGAAAAAGCGCAGGAAATCAGAGAAGAGCGGCATCGTTACCGCCGGCTTCTAGAACTTGGAGAATTGGACAATACTATGATTGAAATTGAGGTGGAAGACCAAAGCAATCAATTCTATGAGGTTTTCTCCAGTATGGGCATGGAAGATCTCAGTGTCAATATCCAGGATGCTCTCGGAGGTATTCTGCCTCGACGTAAGCGTAAACGCAGGACAACCGTCAGGGAAGCCCTGAAAATCCTCACGCAAGAGGAAGCGGACAAGCTGATTGACATGGATGCGATCGCAGCCGAAGCCGTCAACCGCTGCGAACAGACAGGGATTGTTTTCATCGACGAAATCGACAAAATTGCGGGCAAATCAAACCAAACCGGTCCGGATGTTTCCAGGGAGGGGGTGCAGCGCGACATCCTGCCGATTGTTGAAGGTGGAACAGTGATGACCAAATACGGCCCGGTAAAAACCGACCATATCCTTTTTATTGCCGCGGGAGCGTTTCATATTGCCAAACCGTCGGACTTGATACCGGAACTGCAGGGGCGGTTTCCAATCCGAGTTGAATTGTCAAGCTTGAAGCGGGATGACTTAAGACGCATCCTGACTGAACCGATGAATGCATTAATCAAGCAGTATTCCGCATTACTAAAAACCGAGAATGTGAAACTGGAGTTCACCTCCGACGGTATTGACGCCATAGCCCAATTCGCGGAAGAAGTGAATCAGAACACAGAAGACATAGGTGCCCGCAGATTGCATACGATCATGGAACGCTTGCTTGAGCGCTTGATGTTTGAAACTGATCAAGCCTCGCAAAAGGTAGTGATTGATCGAGCATATGTGCAGAGAGAACTTGGCCCGATCGTGGCCGACAGAGACTTAAGCAGGTACATTCTGTAGAACAACATGAATCTGAGATTGGAGGTTATTTGCAGATGAGCGATTTATTGGAGAAAACGAGAAAGATCAGCAAGTCGATTCAGCATTCGGCAGGTTACGAGGTAGACCTGAATCAAATATCCGAAGTGCTTTCTGATGTCATAGGCGCCAGTGTCTATATCTTCAGCCGGAGAGGCAAGCTTTTGGGATCAGCGGTCTATGAGCCATTCGGAACGAGTGTCATGGAAGATGAGGTGCTGGCTGCCGGAGCGCTGGCATCCGATTTTAACCAAGAACTGTTGAAAATAGACATGACAAGCGCCAATCAAAAAGGGCAGGGCCAGGTAGTTTACAATCCTGATGTCTCCAGCCCCTTTGCCGACAAAACCATCACCATCGTCCCTCTTGCCGGAGGCGGTGAACGGCTGGGGACATTGGTTTTAGCCAAAGTGGACAGCGAGTTCACCGATGATGACCTGATTCTAGCTGAATACGGCGCGACGGTTACCGCGATGGAAATCGTAAGAGCCAGATCCGATCAAATTGAGGACGAAGTTCGAAAAAAGGCGGCCTGCCAAATTGCCATCGGCACACTTTCTTTCTCGGAACAGGAGGCGGTGGAACACATTTTCGACGAATTGGACGGTGAAGAAGGCCTCCTGGTCGCCAGTAAAATCGCGGACAACGTGGGGATCACCCGCTCTGTGATTGTCAATGCCTTGCGTAAGCTGGAAAGCGCTGGAGTGATCGAATCACGCTCTTTGGGAATGAAAGGCACATACATCCGTGTCCTTAACGAGTATTTCCTGGATGAGTTGTCAAAACACCGTACACGGTAAAGGTTTTCGGTATGCGGTTTGATCAGAGCAGTTCTATTTGGAGCTGCTCTTTTTTTAGTCTGTAATAATAATTGTTCGTGTTTTAAAGGATTCTTAATCGAAACTGTAGAATTTTATGCCATAAATATCCATTTAGTCGGAGGATGAAGGTTATGTTCAGATTGGTCGATTTGGTCACCCAAGGTTTGGATGCTGCAAGTTTGCGCCACAAGATCCTGAGCAACAATCTTGCCAATGTCAACACACCTGGATTTCGCCGCAGCGATGTGGATTTTTCCGATCTCTTCGAACAATCCGCCTCCATGCCCATTCGGACCACCCATCCTCAGCATGTCGCCAGCAGCCGCAGGCAAGGTTCTGGAATCCGCATTGTGCAGGACAAGGCTACTTCAATCAGGAATGACGGCAACAATGTTGACGCCGATCGGGAAATGATCCTGCTGCTGGAGAACCAATTGCATTATCAGGCTATGGCTGATGTGATAACCAGAAACCTGGGAGTTTTAAGGCTTGTAATTGGAGAAGGGAGATGACAATTGTGGGTCTGTTAGATTCGTTAAGGATCAGCGGCTCCGGCTTGACCGCCGAACGGGTGCGTATGGACACTATTGCGAACAATCTGGCAAACGCCAACACCACTAGGACCGAGCAGGGAGGGCCGTACCGCAGGCAAATGGTGCTTTTCTCCGCAGTGGAGTCCGATCGCCGGCAGAAATTCAGAGTCGGCGGCGGAGTCCGGGTTTTAGGGATTGTGGAGGATCCCACCGCGCCAAGGCTGGTGTACGATCCGCAGCATCCAGATGCCGACAGTGAAGGATATGTCCAGATGCCCAATGTCAATGTCATCACCGAAATGGTTGATCTGATCAGTGCCACGAGGGCTTACGAAGCCAATATCACTGCCATCAACGCCGCAAAAGCGATGGCCATGAAAGCTCTGGATATAGGGCGAGGGTAGGAGGGGTGAACGGTGAGAATTGAAAGCGAGATAAGCCGTATCAGTCTGATGACCAGGCAGACAGCTCGTCAAGTAGAAGAGCCTGGTTTTGGAGAGCTTGTCAAATCGGCTCTGTCCACGGTTAACAGTCAGCTGAGCAAGGCTGAACAGGCCGGCCTCCTTTTGGCAAAGGGAGAAATTGACGTTCACAATGCCGTAATCATGGCAGAAAAGGCAAATCTGGCTCTGCAGCTTACAATTGCGATCAGGAACAAAATTATTGAGGCCTATCAGGAAATCATGCGGATGCAAGTATGATAAAGCCTAAAGACAATTGAGCTTAAGGGGAGCACCATGGAGACGTTAATTACTTCATTAAAGGAAACCTGGAACAAGTTGTCTGTGCGGACACGGATTGCCGGTGGTGTCATCGCCGCTGTTGTCTTCATCTCGCTGCTGCTGATCGCTGTCTTTTCCGGCACTGATTACCAACCGCTTTACACCAATCTCGATTTAAGCGATGCCGGAGCAATCATCAACGTATTGAATGAAAACAACATTCCTTACCGATTGGCGGACAACGGCAGTTCGGTTCTGGTGCCGGCCGAAAGCGTCTACCAGACCCGTCTTACCTTGGCGGCGCAAGGTTTGCCCGCAGGAGGCGTAGTAGGCTTTGAGACATTCAACACCACCAGGCTTGGGGAAACGGAAGCAGACCGTCAACTGCGTTACCGTATTGCCCTGGAAGGTGAATTGACCCGGACAATCAGAGCGTTGGACGAGGTAGAAGACGCCAGGGTTCATTTGGTGATTCCTCCGAGCAGCCTGTTTATCAGGGAAACACAGCCTTCGACAGCGTCGGTGTTGTTAAGGTTGAAACCAGGTGCCGCTCTTTCGCAGCAGCAGGTACGGGGGATAACGCATCTATTGGCTACAAGTGTCGAACGCTTGTCACCTGAGAACATCACCATCGTCGACACCGGAGGGAATATCCTGAATGATTTCACCAGCACAAACGGATTAAACGGTAGTGCAGTCAGTCAGCGGCTGGAATTGACCGCGTTATATGAGCAGCGGTTGTCTGCCAACCTGCGGGCAATGCTTGAACGGGTATACGGTTTCGGTAAAGTCGTCTGCTTGGTCAGCGTCGAGCTCGATTTCGACACCGTCGAGCAGTACCAGGAGATTTTTTCAGCGCCCACCCGGGATGGGGGCCTCATCCGCAGCCAGCAGAGCTTTGTCGAGTACTATGCGAACGACTCAGCCGCTGGTGTGCCCGGTGTCACTTCCAATATTCCTGGCTATGTAGAGCTGGACCCTGAAGAGTTCGGCGCATTTCGTCAGGAATCGACCATCAACTATGAACTGAACCGCACCGAGATTCACCAGATGACACCGCCCGGCGCTATCAAACAGTTAAGCGTGTCGATCTGGATAGACGGTGAACTGACTCAAGCGGAACTGGATACTGTACGTGCATCGGTTGTAGGGGCTCTGGGTATCAACCTTGAGCGGGGTGACACTGTTGCCATATCAGCCATTCCGTTCCAGACTGATTTTGCTTTTGCTCCCAGTGAAGAGCTTTTACCGACCGCTTTCCCGCAGATGTGGGTTTACCTGCTTGCGGCGGGCTTGTTAATCGCAGCAGCGGTGGCGCTGGTACTTTGGCGCCGTACCAGACGGCGGACCGCGCTTGACGAACTTGTTGAGATCGCAGTCAGCACCGAGGAAGAGACGGTGGAAGACAAGGCGAAACTTGATGTAATCCAGCGTTTGAAGCGCTATACCGCGGAACGCCCGAAAGATTTCGCCCAAATGATCAGAAGTTGGCTATTAGAAGAGTGAGGAGATGGGGCCAAATTGAAAGGTAAGTTAACAGGCAAAGAGAAAGCTGCCATCCTACTGATTTCACTAGGGCCTGAAGCCTCTGCTCAAGTTTTCAAGCATTTGTCTGATGAAGAAATCGAGGAACTGACTCTGCAAATTGCAAGTCTCCGCAAGATCGAGCCGGAAATCCGGGAAAGAGTGCTCAACGAATTTGACGGCATGATGCAGGCTCAGGAATACATAGAGCAAGGCGGAATCTCCTATGCCCGAGAAGTGTTGGAGGCTGCTTTAGGTAAGGAAAGAGCGCGGGTCATAATGGAAAGGCTAACGGCTACGCTCCAGGTAAGGCCGTTTGATTTCGCGCGCAAAACCGAACCCACCCAGATTTTGAACTTCATCCAAAATGAGCACCCCCAGACTATCGCATTGGTACTGGCCTACCTGAAGCCTGAACAAGCGAGCTTGATCTTGTCGGCCTTGCCTCCTGAGCGGCAGGTGGATGTGGCTAAACGGTTGGCCACACTAGACCGGACCACGCCAGAGGTGCTGGAGGATATCGAAAGTACACTCGAACAGCGTTTATCCGCATATGAAGTGCATGATTACACTGTAGCCGGTGGAATCGACGCGGCCGTAGAGATCCTCAATCATGTAGACCGGGCCACCGAAAAGACGATTATGGAGGCATTGGAAGAGGACGATCCTGAATTGGCTGAGGAAATCCGGAAGCGGATGTTTGTCTTTGAAGACATCGTAAATCTTGATGACCGCGCAATCCAGCTGATCATCCGGGAAGTGGAGTCTAGAGACTTGGCGTTGGCCTTGAAGATTGCTTCTGAGGAGGTGTCCGACCGGATTTACCGCAACATGTCCAAACGGGCGGCAAGTCTCTTAAAAGAAGACATTGATTACATGGGGCCAGTTCGCCTGCGGGATATCGAAGAAGCCCAATCCCGCATTGTCGCCGTTGTGAGACGGCTTGAGGAAGCGGGTGATTTGGTGATTTCACGCGGTGGGGAGGATGAGCTGATTGTCTAAGATCATCAAAGCTGCACAACTGCAGATTTTGGTTCCAAGCAGCCAGGATCTGATCTTTCGGCCTGAAGCGGAAGCTGAACAAACCACCGTCAATGGTTCTGAACAGGTTGAAGGCACCATTTTGCAAGCGACACAATTAATAGAAGAGGCAAATGAAAGAGCCGCAGAGATTATTGAGGCTGCTCAGCGCCAGGCAGCTGAAATAATTCATCAGGCAGAAGCAGATAAGGTTAAAATCGAACAAGAATTGGACGCAGTCATCGCCCAAGCGCGTCAAGAAGGCTATGCGGCCGGTTATCAAGATGGGCTGGAAAGCGGATATCAAGAGGTTCGGGTGAAGGCGGCGGAATTTGTTGCAAGCTTGACAGAAATCGTCGAGAGCGCGGCTAAGCAGCGCAGTGCGGCCTTGGGCAGGTTGGAGGAAGATTTCCTAAAGCTCAGCCTGCATATTGCCGAAAAAATAATCAAGAGGGAAGTTGAATCAGTTCCTCGTGTACTTCTGCCGAGCATCAAAGCCGGATTAGAGCGGCTGGGCAGCTGTGAGCAGGTCATCATCCGTGTCAGCCCCAAGAATTATCAAGCGCTCAAAGATGCGTCATCGTTTGCGGATGTCTTTAACGGCAGGATTCTTTGGGAAAGCGATCCTGCCTTACGCGACGGGGATTGCGTGCTGGAAACGGAGTACGGTGCGATCGACGCCGGATTTGAGCAGCGCTTCGCCAAACTAAGCACAGCACTGCAGGAGCAGATCTATGTTGAACAGCAGTCGTCTTGAACACTATTGCAGAGTGATCGGGAGTCACAATGACCTGGAGGTTACGGGCAAAGTCGTCAAAGTGGTGGGGTTGACTATCGAGGCGAACGGGCCTGCTGCCAACATAGGCGATGTTTGTGTCATAGCGGCTCAAGATGGCGCTCAGGTGTATGCGGAAGTTGTCGGGTTCCACGAACGCTCCATCGTCTTGCTTCCACTTTCGGACATGACGGGGGTTGGCCCCGGATGTTATGTCAGCAGTCTGGGGCATCCACTGCGGGTTGGGGTAGGGCCCAAACTCCTAGGCAGAGTCCTTGATGCCTTCGGCAATCCGATAGACGGGAAAGGGCCCATTGAGGCGGAAGAATACCGCCCGCTGCACAACACCACAATCCAGCCACTGCACCGCCAGATGATCCGCGAACCGCTCTCGGTGGGAGTCAGAGCAATTGATGGTCTCTTGACCTGCGGCAAAGGCCAAAGATTGGGAATCTTTTCCGGAAGCGGCGTGGGAAAAAGCACTCTTTTGGGAATGATGGCCCGGCACACTTCGGCCGAGATCAACGTAATCGGATTGATCGGCGAACGGGGGCGGGAAGTCCGGGAGTTTATCGAAACAGATTTGGGGCCTGAAGGATTGGCTAGGTCTGTGGTTGTAGTCGCCACTTCAGACCAACTGGCCATGATTCGTTTGAAAGGTGCGCTGACAGCAACCACCATTGCCGAGTATTTCCGCGACTGCGGCAAGGATGTGCTGTTCATGATGGATTCGGTGACCAGATTCGCCTATGCACAGCGGGAAGTCGGTTTGGCATCTGGTGAACCGCCGGCGACACGGGGCTATCCTCCTTCGGTTTTTGCACTTCTTCCCAAACTAATGGAGCGGACCGGCCCGGGTGACAAAGGGACAATAACGGCGTTTTATACAGTGTTGGTGGACGGCGATGACTTCAATGAGCCAATTGCCGATACGGTTCGCAGTATCTTGGACGGGCACATAGTCCTCTCGCGGAAACTGGCCCAAGCTCAACATTACCCGGCTATCGACATCTTGGCCAGTGTCAGCAGGGTCATGCCGGATGTGATCGATGAGCGCCACAATCAGCTGGCGGCTAAGTTTAAAGCCAGGCTGGCCACATACCGCGAAGCGGAGGACTTAATCAATATCGGGGCTTATGTCAGCGGTGCGAATCCAAAAATCGACGATGCAATCCGGTATATTGACGCCATGAACGGCTATTTGCTGCAGCCGGCTGATCAAGGCTCCACTTGGGCGGAAGCTCTAGAGCTTTTGGAGCAGATCATGGATTAGTGAGGCGAGGCAAGATATGGCCAGGTTCGTGTTTCGGTTGCAAAGAGTAAAACAGGTCCGCACCATTCAGGAGGCTATAAAAAAACAGCAGTGGGCGGAAGCGAACAGGGTTCTGCTCATGGCTCAGCAGAAGCTGGCTGACTTAAAACAGGAAAAAACCGATGTGCTCGCCTATTGCAATCGCCAGGCGGATGCGAGTGTCCGGCCATTGGCCTATCTGTATATAGCCAAGCTTGAGCGCATGATCTCCCGGCAGATCGAGCGGGTTCAAGAGGCGGCGATAGCCGAGGCAGCGGCGCGCAGGGAATGGCTTTGGGCCAGAACAGAAAAAGAAAAGTTGGAACGTCTTGAAGCGAAGCACTATGAGGAGTTTTCGTATGAGCAGCTTCGCAAAGAACAGCGCATTCTGGATGATATGAAAAACCATCTGCGGGTGTGAGGAGGATCTCCGTGGTTCGGTGGCTGGCTGCAATTTATACATTAATAACATCACTGATCATCGCATTTGTGTTGTTGACAATTACCGGTTTGATCCATCCGCAGGATAAGCTGATCGAATATAGCAAAGCGATTCCAGCCTTTGCCCCGTATATTGAGACATATTACATCGGTGCCCAATGGCAGGACTGGCATGCAGAAAAGCAAGCTGAGCTTGGGATCCTGCAGCGGGAAATCGAAGAGCAGCGCACATACCTGCAGGCCAAAGAAGAGCAGCTGCAGAATCTAAGCCAAAGCTTGGCCCGGCAAGAGCAAGCGCTGAATGAACAACGGGCCAAAAGCCTGTCTGCTGCCAATCTGGCCAAACTGTATTCCCAAATGCGACCCGAAGAAGCTGTGGCGATCATGGAACTAATGGACCAGCAGCTTGTCCTTGATGTGCTTTTGGCGATGGATCAAGACACCGCAGCTTCCATTTTGGCTGCCTTGCCCCCGAGCATGGCAGCTCAGTTAAGCATGAGATTTCAGGAAGGGAGGTGAGAAGTATCAAAATCGGATTTGAGAGCCTAAATCCGGTTCCATCCAGTTTCGGCGCGCATTCCAACACGAATGCTGAAGGCAGTGGTTTTCAGATCATGCTGGATAGGCTGCTGTCACAATCACCTGAAACGTCCGGCATATCTGGACATGCAAGGAAAGAAAACTCAAGTGTTAAAGAGCTGCTTTCAGCCCTCTCGGCCTTGGAATCGGAACCTGCCGAACTCGACGGACCAACAGCGACCGACGCTGACCTGCTCTTGCAGCTGGCGTTGATGCTGGCTCTCAATGGTAGTTCTGAGCTGGGAGTGATTTCCCGTGAATCAGCCAGTGACCCACAAGCGTTAAGCAGTACGGTTGAAGCTGTTGAACCCGGAGCGACACCTCTCGGCATACCGACGGCAGACGAAGTCGCAAACATGGTGCAGCCGATACATGATCTAGAAGACGAAAAGACCGAAGCCATCGGCTTTTCTGAGAAAGAAGCAAGTTTTGACGCTGAGAAAGCGGTTAAACCTGAAGATGGCATGGCAAGTCAGCCTCCATCCAAAATGGCTGCTCATCCCGAAAACAGTCTGGAAACAACCCAAAACGGCCTTCAACCTGCCGCCGCAGGCGCTGGAGAACCCGCCGGTGGGGCGATGCAGCCTGGCTATAGTCTAAACCAGCCCATAATCCAGGCGCCGGTGCAGCATCAGACTGCAGAATCTAAACTGCCGGTAATCGTGGATTCAGCACCCAACCAGGAAGCGGCTTACCTCGAACAACCACCGCCTGGCCGCGTAACCGCGGATGACAATGCAACGAGATCAAGTATCGACATAGACACAGGGGTCATCACCGATCAGAGGCTGGCTTTAGAAGGACCGCAGCTCAAAGCCCAAGCTGTTTCAGCACCGGAACAGAAACCAGAGGCAAGTGCCGCAGCAGCCGAGGCTGTATTGGAGTCATCGGAGGAAGCGGCGGAACCGTCTCAGTATGACACGGATGTCGCTGTGGACGAAAATACGGAGAGGTCCGACACAGCAGGCAGCGTTGTGCCAGAAGAGATACCAATTGACTTTGATAACCAACAGACAATCCAGGCTGCCGCAGACGAACCTCGAAACGACAAAGCCCGGGATCATGTCAGTACCGACGATGACTCGCCAATAAGCCCGGAAGAAGAGTGGGAGGCCATCGAGTCGGTAAACCGCGAGGCGAGAGCCGCCCAGGCTGAAAGCGACAGAGTGGATGCCGGAAGCGGCCGGGAACACAATTTGGTAAGGTATCACAGCGTGTCCAAAGTAGAGACTACCACTGACGCTTCAGACTTAAACACAAACATGACATTGGCCGGGAAAGAAGCTGGGCACGTGTCTGAACCCAGCCAGTCAGCAAGCGGTACAAGCTTCGCGCATCAGATGCGGGAAACAATCATGGTTCAAATCGTGGAACACATGCGGGTGCAGCTTGGCGGCGAAGAGCAGCAGGTACACATTCAGCTCAAGCCAGAGTATCTCGGCGATGTGCGGATTACGTTAACGGTAAAGCACGGGCAGGTCAGTGCCGAGATCACAGCTCAGAACCCACTAACCAGCGAGATCATTCAGGCAGCAATCCCAGAACTGCGCTTTAACCTGCAGCAGTTGGGTGTGGATTTAGGCGATGTCAATGTTGGCAGTAGTTTTCAAGACAACCAGCAGGGATTCACCGGTGAAAGGCGGCATTCTTTCAACAGACAGAGCCGCTTCGAAGCTAAGCTCGACCAGTTCCATCTCGGGGTGGATCACGACAGTCTTCTGCAGGTGAACTTACGAGTCTAGAGGGAGGTGAAGAAGTGCAGGTAAACGCGACAGGCTATTCGTATCGAACCGCCGGCTCACAAGAAAATCAAACCAAGAACACGCAGACCTTAGGCAAAGACGATTTCTTGAAGCTCCTGATTACACAGCTGCGTTATCAGGATCCGACAAGCCCGGTGGATGATAAAGAGTTCATAGCTCAGTTGGCCCAGTTCAGCAGCTTGGAACAGATTCAGAGTCTCAACCAGAATCTTCAGCTGATGATGGAATCACAGCAGAAACTGACAGCGCTGGCACAAGCGACGGCTATGATCGGCAAGGTGGTAGAAATCTTCTCCTATGAGGGTGAAAGCTTGTTCGGAAAAGTAACCGGCGTCCAGTTCAAGAACGGATGGCCTGAACTGATCGTCGACGGCAGGCTTTTCAGCTTTGCGGAAATTGTCTCCATCATGGAGGAGGGGACGAACGTTGGAAACTAGATTTCAAATACCAAACACAAACCCTGTAAGCCCTGTAAGCAAACCAACGCCTCCACAGTCCAGGCAGGCGTCCAGCGCGGCTGCCGGCAGTTTCCATGAGGTCTTGCAGCAAAAACTGGAGCAGTCTTCGCTCAAGTTCTCCGCCCATGCCCAAAAGCGGATGGTGGCAAGCGGCATCCGGCTTAGCGAACACGACATAGCGCGCTTAAGCGACGCGGTGGACAAGGTGGAAGCAAAAGGGGGCAGGGAATCGCTGATCCTCCTTGGCGACCTGGCCTTTGTGGTCAGCATCAGAAACAGGACAGTGATCACAGCTATCAGCCATGAGCGGCTGAGAGAAAACATTTTCACCAATATTGACAGTGCGGTGATATCATAGGGCTGGACCTGCAAAGGGAGCCCTTACCTTACTAACCGACTGCAGTAAGGAACAAAGGGAGGTAAGTTCAATATGATGCGTTCGCTGTTTGCAGGTGTTTCCGGACTGCAGAACCATCAAGTCAGGATGGACGTGATCGGAAACAACATTGCAAACGTCAATACAGTTGGCTTTAAGTACTCGCGGGCAACATTCAAGGAGGCACTCAGCCAGACCTTGGCCGCCGCCAGCGCGCCGCAAGGCAACCGCGGCGGTGTCAATGCCCAACAAGTTGGCCTGGGATCAAGGTTAGGTTCGATCGATGTGATTCACACCCAGGGCGGGACCCAATCTTCCAGCAGCGAAACCGACCTGGCGATCGAAGGCAACGGATTCTTCATCCTTGTCGACGGTGACAAGCGTTACTACACCAGAGCCGGGATGTTTGAATTTGATGGAACCGGGACCTTGACGTCCAAGCTCAACGGACTGCCGGTGCTTGGATACCTGCCTGACGCGACTGGCAATATTTCCAGCAACACCACACAGCTGAAGAAAATCCAGATCACCGAAGATGTCCGCTCCATCACCCCTCAAGCCACCACTGAAGTGGTTCTAAGCGGCAACATCTCCTCAGCCCTGAATGATGGCGAGTCCGTTGTCCGGATTGCCACAGTCTACGACGCGAATGGCGACACTCACCGGGTGCTCATTACGTTCACCAAGACTGGCCTCAACAACTGGAGCTGGACCGCCAGACTCGAGACGGATGACCCTAGCGAGTCGCGGGGAGACGGGACAATTGAGTTTAACGACAACGGCACCATCAGTGCTGGACACACAGGGACTGTGACAATACCCGCAGGGGCGCTGCCGTTGGTGGAAAGCACTGATCTCGTGTTTACACTGGACTTCAACGGGGTCAGGCAGTTTGCCGACGAAACCAGTGTGGCCGTCCTGAGGCAGGATGGCCTTCCTAAGGGTGAATTGGACGGCATTTCCATTGACAGATCCGGCACCTTGATCGGCAGCTACTCCAACGGGCTTATCAAAGAACTTGGGCGCATTGCGTTGGCCCGGTTCGAAAACCCACCGGGGCTGCTAAAGGTTGGCGACACAATGTTCGCCGAGTCTGTCAACTCAGGGGATGCGGTGATTGGAATGGCCAACACCAGCGGGCTTGGTGCGATCATGTCCAATTCGCTGGAGATGTCGAATGTGGATCTGAGCAATGAATTCACAGAGATGATCATCACACAGAGAGGCTTCCAAGCCAATTCAAGAATCATCACTTCCGCTGACGAAATGCTTCAGGAGCTGGTAAACCTCAAGCGGTAAACAACGGTACTACACATGGTAAGGGGCACCTAAGCCCCTTACCATGAAGGAAATGGGGTCGGAAAATGGATCTTTCACTGCTTCTAGGCGTAGTTTTGGGCTTTGGCCTAATTGGGGTCTCGATCGCCATCAGCGGTCATCTTGGTGCCTATTGGGACTTCGAGAGTGTCTTGATCACTTTGGGTGGTTCGATGGCCGCGACCATGGTCAACTTCTCCATTAAGGAACTGGCCAGTGTCTGGCACGTTATGAAGGTGGCGATCACCAGCAAAGAGACAAATCCTAATGAGATCATTGCCACGATCGTGCGTTTTGCCGAGATTTCCCGGCGGGAAGGCCTCTTGGCGCTAGAAGAGCGGGCGCAGGAACTCGACGAGCCCTTCCTCCAGAAAGGCATCCAACTGGTAGTTGACGGAACAGATCCTGAATTGGTCCGGGGAATTCTCGAAATAGAACTGAACTACATGGAGGAACGCCATTCCATCGGCCAGAGAATCTTTGAGCGGATGGGAGGGTACTGCCCGGCGTTCGGCATGATTGGGACACTAATCGGTCTAATCATGATGCTGCAGCAAGCTGATGATGCCGGAAACCTGGTCAAAGGGATGGGTGTAGCATTGATCACCACTTTGTACGGTGTAATCCTGGCCAATCTGGTCTTCTTACCGATTGCCGACAGGCTGCGTCTAAAGAACGACAAGGAAGTCTTGGTTAAAGAAATCATGATCGAAGGGATCCTTTCCATCCGCGCCGGCGAAAACCCCCGCATTGTCGAAGAAAAGCTGAACGCGTTCTTGCCCAGATATCGCAAGATCAGCCGGGGAGAAGCGGTCGAACCAATTGCAGAGGAAGTGAGAACCGGTGCGCAGGCGTAAGAAATCAGGAGATTCGGATCAAGCCAGTTCTCCTCTGTGGATGACCACTTATTCCGATATGGTCACACTGCTCTTGTCTTTGTTTGTGCTGCTTCACGGCATATCAAACGTTGACGAAGGCAAGTTTCAAGGTCTGATGCAGTCGATCCGTGCCGGGTTTGGCATCTTCGACGGAGGGTTGGCAATCGACCCGGAGGCAGGCATCATGGGTTCCAGCCAGTTTAGCGTGGAGCAGCAGTTGGTGGAGCTGAAAGACACGCTTGGCGAACTGATGGAAGTGGAGGGCTTAAGCACCGCAGTCACAGTTCAGCATGAGGAACGGGGGTTGGTTGTCCGCTTCGCAGATCAGGTGTTTTTCGATCTCGGCAAGGCTGACCTGAAACCGGAGGCCTTGGCGATTCTCAACAGAATAGGGCCGATCCTGAAGGATATCCCTAATCCGATCCGAATCGAGGGGCACACTGACAACTTGCCGATCAAAACCGCTCAATTCCCTTCCAACTGGGAGTTGTCTGTACACCGGGCAACCAGCGTGATTCGCTATATGGTCGAAGAATTGGATTTCGATCCCACGAAACTGTCAGCGGCAGGTTACGGTGAATACCGCCCCGTAAGGCCAAATGATTCGGCAGAAAACCGAGCCATGAACCGGCGGGTTGATATAGTTATCATGCGGATGGATCTTTGGGCTGAAGAGCCACAATCTGAGATGGAGTGATGGACTTTGAGCAGAAAGGTCGAAGTTGATATCAGGTTCTTGATTGTCGCGCTGGCATTGGTGATCGTCGCCTCAGTCGGGAGTGCGTTCACCGCGTATTTGATGCTGTCCCGCAACAATTCTGCAGCTGGTGCCGAGAAGGCAAACAGCAGCGGGCGGGGCATCGGGCCTACATACGAAATCGGTGAGTTCACCGTCAACTTGGCCGGAACTAGTTCCATCAGGTTTATCCGAACAGGTATGGTCTTGGAATTAGAAAAAGAAAACGATGTGCGGGAAGCGGAACGCAGGCAGCCCCAAATTCGGGATCGGGTCATCACTGTGCTTAGAACGTGCACATTGGCTGATTTGAGCGCGCCAGAAGGCCTGCAGAATCTAAAGGCAAAACTGACTGCGTCAATCAATGAGCTTTTTGGGGCGGAGAAGGTTATAGACATTTTCTTTGTCGATCTGGTATACCAGTAAGGGGTATGTATTATGAATGAATATCAATTCACTCAGGCAGAAATGAACGCACTATCGGCTCAGAACCGCCAATTTGATTCGCTCTTCGATCAAGAGCTAACCGAGATGCTCCAGGGAGCGAATTATCTTTTGGAGAAGCATTTGGTGCAGTTTTTTGCAGCACCCATATGCATCGACGGCTTCTATGCCGAAAAGACACTAGGCCGTCTCGGGCGGCACTATATTGATGCAGATGAGCTTTACATTTTTCCTGTCACTTTCCAATTCGGCAACACTCTGGTCATGATTCACGCCAAAGATGCCGAACAGATGGCTGGTTTCCTCAATGTTACCGTGATACGGGCAATCGAGCTGTTGGTGGAGGAGTTTGTCAATACGGTCTCGGAGTTTCTTACCGAGCTTACGGGTTATTGGCATTACGGCAGCATTTTGCCTGTAAAAAAGCTGGCAGCCGCCGAAATCGGTGCATTGACTCAAATCCCCAGCCACATTGTTCACTACAATATTGGTTTCAACTCATCAAGTGTTGAATTGTTTTGGCTGCTTCCGGGAGACAAGCTTAGTGAAAAAACTCGGTTTAGGGATGCGGTTCCAACTGTTGAAAAACAAGTTAGGAGCCAGAGAGTCATGAACGTTAAACAATCAAAGGTTTTTCAAGTAGAGATATATCAATTTGACACGCTTGCGGTTGACCACCCAGAGAATGTAAAACACCCCTTGGATATTGTATCTGATGTCACCATTCCCGTCATTGCCGAACTAGGTATGACCACCATGCGCCTGGAAGACATTATGAAGTTGAAGGTAGGAGAAGTGATCACCCTGAAGAAAGCCGCGGGTGATCCAGCTGATGTCTACATTTTCGATAAGAATGTCGCCAAGGCGGAAATCATGGTTGTCGACGAACACCTTGGCCTGCGCATCCTTGAGATCGACAGCGGAATCGATAGGATAAAATCATAACCTATGCAGGAAAAACCTGACAAAAATCGAATTTCTCACAATAGATAGGAAGAAGTGGCGGCCGGCGAGGTGGGACAGGTGAGTTTTCTTGATGCGGAAATGGTGTTAGGTTTACTCAAAGTGGCGGTCGTCCTAGCCTGCTTGGCCCCGTTCGTCTATTACACAGCCCGATGGTATGCCAGAGTGCACACCGCCAACAGTACTGTGAGCGTGAGAGAACGGATTCCGCTGGGAGCCAACCGTTTTCTGTATGTGGTCGAATGGGCGGGGAACAGATATCTCGTCGCTGTAACCAATCAGCAGGTCGCAGTAATTGACAGGCACAGCGCAGCAACTGCCTCGACGCAAGGGGAAGGTGGTGAGCAGCCATCATTTCAGAATTAGGCCTCAACATTCTAGAGAATCCAGGGGAATTAACGGCTGCCCTGCAGATCCTAATCGCATTGACAGTCTTGACACTGGCCCCGGCGATTCTCATTTTAATGACTTCTTTTACCCGGATTGTAGTTTCCTTGTCGTTTATCCGCAACGCTATCGCAACCAATCAGATGCCCCCCAACCAGGTTATTATCGGGCTCTCGCTGTTTTTGACTTTTTTTATTATGGCCCCGGTGTTCAGCGACGCCTATACCAATGGGGTCGCACCTTATCTGGCCGGGGAGGTCGACTTCGAGAATGCGCTGAACCTTACCCTGGAACCAATTCGGGAATTCATGTTCAAGCATACTCGAGAAAAAGACTTGGCCATCTTCCTGGAGGCCAGAGGAGAGCCACAGCCTGAAATCAAGGAAGATGTCAGCTTTTTGGCCCTGGTTCCCGCATTTGTCATATCTGAGTTGAAAACTGCGTTTCAGATAGGCTTCATGATTTTCATCCCGTTTTTGGTAATCGATATGATCGTTTCCAGCATTCTCATGGCCATGGGAATGATGATGCTGCCGCCCGTGATGATCTCGCTGCCTTTCAAGATTCTGCTGTTTGTACTGGTAGATGGGTGGAATCTGGTGGTTCGTTCTTTGTTGGTCAGCTTTTATTAGGAGATGAACACGCATGAGCGATGTTGAGATCATCGCAGTCGCCAAACAAGCGCTGACAACTGTATTGCTAGTCGCAGGGCCTGCATTGGGGTTTGGCCTGCTTGTCGGCCTGATCATAGGCATTTTTCAAGCGACAACCCAAATTCATGAGCAAACTCTTACGTTTGTCCCAAAGATCATCGCGGTTTTGGTGTCTATCTTACTGTTTGGCACATGGATGCTGCGAATACTGGTAAACTTTGGCAGGCAGATTCTGGAAAACCTGCATAAGTTTGTCGTCTAAACGAGGTTTGGGCCATGCTCGGCTTTGATGGGTACTTGCTAGCTTTCATCCGTATATCAACATTCCTCTTCGCCGCACCGCCGTTTCGGCAAAGAGGCATTCCCCCGCAGGTGAAAATCGGGCTTGCAGGGCTGATGGCGATCCTTGTAGCGCCGTCGATCGCGTTTGATGGTGAGTTTACACGGCACTGGATTGCTTTGGTTGTTCAAGAAGTTGGAGTTGGGATGCTGCTGGCGTTCATAGTTTCTTTGGTCTTTGCCGCTATTCATTTTTCCGGCCAGTTGACAGATTTCCCAATCGGGTTTGGTTTGGCCACAGTTTTCGACCCGCAATCTGGGATGCAGCTGCCGGTGTTTTCTCAGTTTTATAATGTGCTGGCAACCATTATCTTTTTTGCCGTCGACGCCCATTTGTGGATTCTCAGAGCCTTAAGCCAAAGTTTCCACTATTTGCCTTTCAACAGCTTTTTCTCGCTGGAATTCACGATGGAAGCTTTCGCGGCATTGGGCAAGAATTTATTTGTGATTGGATTTCAAATCGCCGCCCCGGTGATGGGTACAATCGTGCTCGTGGATGTGGCGTTGGGAGTCATCACAAGGGTCGTACCGCAGCTTAATGTCTTTGTGATGGGTTTTCCAATCAAGAACTTATTGGGAATGTTCGTCATTATTCTGGCCATACCAGCTTATGTTGCCTTGGCAGCGAAACTGTTCGCCTATGACGGTATTCTGATGCAAATAATCTGGGGACTGATTCGCTCAATAAGCTAGGAGTGCGTTATGAGAGATTGGATTGAACTTGACCATTTCAAAATCAATCTGCAGCTCTTTGCCGAGGAGAAAACAGAGAGTGCCACTCCTCACAAAAGAGAAGAAGTGCGCAAAAAGGGCCAGGTCCCTAGAAGCGGCGAGGTTGGGCCGGCATTGATAATCCTGACCGGGTTTTATGTGCTGAAAACAGCCATTGGTTATGGATTGGAACGAATCCACGCACTGATCATTTATTTCCTGGCCAATGCCACCAGCTGGAACGGCAGTGAAGACACGGCGTTCAGCTTCTTCCTGACGGCTGCCAAAGAAGCAGCTATCATATTGCTGCCGGTTTTCGGCGCTTTGCTTTTGGTTGGTTACGCTGCCCAAGCTGTCCAGGTTGGTTTGATGTTCAACATGTCCCTTATTCAGCCTCAGCTAAGCCGGATCAATCCTTTCGAGGGTTTTAAACGCCTGTTTTCCAAACGGGCCATAGTGGAATTTCTTAAGTCAGTTCTCAAGATCGGCATTGTGGGATGGCTGGCCTTTGCACAAGTAAGGCAGCGTCTGCCGTGGCTTACCAATTTGGCTTCACTGCAGATTTTTGACAGCTCCCTTTTGGTGGGCACCTCGATTGTGGCACTTGCCCAGGGATTGGGGCTTACTCTTTTGGTTTTGGCTTTGGCAGACTATTACTACCAGCGGTGGGAATTTGAAAAGAACATCCGCATGACCAAACATGAAGTAAAAGAAGAATTCAAGCAAACAGAAGGCGACCCATTGATTCGCTCCCGTATCCGGCAAAAACAGCGCGAGTTGGCCACAAGACGCATGATGCAGGCCGTTCCGACAGCGGATGTTGTAATCACTAACCCCACCCATATTGCCGTAGCCTTGCTTTACCAGGCAGACAAGATGGCCGCGCCGGAGGTAGTGGCTAAAGGCGCAGGCGTAGTAGCTGAAAAGATTCGTGACCTTGCCAAAACGCACGGTGTCCCGCTCGTGGAGAATCCACCTTTGGCCAGAGCCTTATTCCGTTCTGTCGATATTGGGCAGCAAATACCTGCCGAACTGTACGCGGCCGTCGCCGAAGTGCTGGCGTTCATCTACCGCCTGAGGAACCGGGCGTTGTAACTCGTGGGTTGGAGGGTATATCGTGATTAATGGTACCGCGCCCCTGCACAAATTAAGCCAATACCGGGACATCTATGTCATAGTAGCAGTACTTCTGGTTGTTATCATGATGGTGCTGCCGCTTCCCCCATTTATGCTGGACATCCTTTTGGCATGCAACATCAGCTTGTCTCTGCTTGTACTGCTTTTGTCGATGAATATCCGTGAACCGCTGGAAATGTCCGTATTTCCTACTTTGCTATTGTTGTTGACGCTGCTTAGGCTGTCGCTCAGCATATCCTCCACGCGGCTGATTCTGCTTCACGCCCACGCAGGTAATATAATCAAGGCATTCGGCCAATTTGTGGTAGGCGGAAACTATATCGTTGGATTTATCATTTTCCTGATTCTGGTTGTTGTTCAGTTTATCGTGATCACCAAAGGCTCGGAACGGGTCGCGGAAGTTGCCGCAAGGTTCACTTTGGATGCAATGCCTGGAAAGCAGATGAGTATCGACGCTGATCTCAACGCTGGTTTGATCACGGAGGCGGAAGCGAGGCAAAGGCGAAGGCAAATCCAAAGGGAAGCAGATTTCTACGGCGCCATGGATGGTGCTTCGAAATTCATCAAAGGTGATGCCATTGCCGGCATTATCATCGTTCTGATTGACTTCATCGGCGGGTTATTGATTGGTATGTTCGGCAGAGGTTTCGATTTTCAGCAGGCGCTTAATACCTATACGCTGCTGACAGTCGGCGACGGGCTGGTTTCCCAGATCCCGGCCCTTTTGGTCAGCACGGCCACCGGTATCATTGTGACCAGAGCCGCCAGCGACAACAATCTCGGCCATGAATTGAACATACAGCTGATGAGCAGCCCAAAAACATTATTAGTTACCAGTGCGGTGCTCATGGTTTTCGCCGTGGTCCCCGGATTGCCCTTCGTACCGTTTTTCGTTTTAAGCGGCCTGTTCGGTTTAATGGGATACGGTCTTTTACGGGAGCAGGCAAGCACAGAGTCTACAGCCGCGGCGGACCATGCCCGTCAAGAGCTTGAAGAACGGCGGCAGCCGGAGAGCGTGCTGTCGCTGCTGCAGGTTGATATGATTGAACTTGAGATCGGCTACAGTTTGATACCACTGGTCGATTCGGAACAAGGCGGCGATATGCTTGATCGGATCACCATGATCAGGCGCCAGTGCGCCTTGGAACTTGGCATTGTTGTGCCGGTCATCCGCATCCGCGACAATCTTCAGCTCCCGCCTAATTCGTATATAATCAAAATCAAAGGGATTGAAGTGGGGCGGGGGCAGTTGATGCCCAATCATTTTCTAGCGATGGATGCAGGAAATGTGACGGAGCGCGTTCCAGGTGAGCCCACAAAAGAACCGGCCTTTGGCCTTGATGCCCTATGGATTTCAGAGGAACATCGGGAGCAGGCAGAAATCAATGGGTATACGGTTGTTGATTCCCCAAGTGTCCTGGCCACCCATCTGACCGAAACGATCCGCAGCCACGCCCATGAGCTCCTTGGCCGTCAAGAGGTTCAGACGCTGCTTGACAGTCTTCGCAGCGATTATTCCGCTGTGATCAACGAGCTTGTGCCCAATCTGATGACAATAGGCGAAGTGCAGAAAGTCCTGCAAAATCTCTTGCGTGAGCAAGTCCCGATCCGGAATTTGGTGACGATACTGGAAGCCTTGGCTGACGCCGCGCCCATCAGCAAGGATTTGGATTACTTGACAGATTATGTCCGGGAGGCTTTGGCCCGCCAGCTTTGCCGCCAGTATGCGGATGATGATCTACTGCAGGTATTGACTCTTGATCAGCAGTGGGAGACAGTGATTGCGGAAGGGATTGAGCAGACTGAACGGGGCAATATAGTGTCGATAGATCCCCGCCTTTTGCAGCGGCTGTTTAATGCTCTCAAGCAAACGCTCGACTCTACAGCTCTTGTCCAACCGGTCATTTTGGTGTCTCCCCGGATCAGACTTGCCTTGAAGCGCTTGACAGAAAGATATTTTCCCGGTCTGGCCGTTATGTCGTACAACGAGATTGCGCCTGAGATTCAGGTGCAGACCATAGGGATGGTGAAATGGCCGCATGAGGATTAAGAAATTCCGGGCGGAGACGCTGCCGGAAGCAGTATCCATGATGAAAGCGGAGTTCGGTGACGATGCTATTATCCTTCACACCATCATTGTGAAAACGAGCCGCTTTTTCGGGTTGTTCGGCAAGAAGCAATATGAAGTGCTTGGTGCGGTTGATCCAAACCAAGAAAACAACAAGAAACCTCACCACGTCACTGCCGGGCAGCAAGAACCACAACCAGCCGCCAACCAAGGGCTAGATTGGGGAACTGAAGATGGCAGCAGCGCGATTCAGTTTCTGTACCAACTGCTAGCTCGGCAAGAACTGTCCCAAACTCTTGCGGTGGATATCGTGAAGACTATTCTGCGGCAGGTTCCCAAACAGGAATGGAACGAAACGCCGCTGTTGAAAAGGATGCTCAGGGCAGAGATCAGCAGCCTCATCAGAGTGGATAAGCCCTGGGAGTTTGACGATGGGCAAAAAGTAGTGGCACTGGTGGGCCCGACAGGAGTGGGTAAAACTACGACCATTGCCAAGCTAGCGGCGAATTATCATCTGATCGCGAGGAAAAAAGTGGGTTTGATCACACTTGATACATACCGCATTGCAGCTGTGGAGCAGCTGAAAAAGTACGCCGATATCATGAATGTACCATTGACTGTAGTCTATTCCACCAACGGTGTATCCTCCGCTCTGGCTTCCTACACGGATATGGATTTGGTCCTAATCGACACCTTCGGGTGCAGCCATCATAATCAGGAGCGGATGTCGGCGCTAAAATCAGCTTTTGAGAGTCTGGACATAGAGAAATACCTGGTGGTCAGTGCCACCACAAAGAGTAACGACCTGATGGCGATTATTGATGCCTTTAAAGAGCTCGGCATCGACAATCTAATTGTCACCAAGCTGGATGAGACACGCACATATGGAATTCTGGTGGAAGCGCCCAGTTATGCCCAAGTGCCAATCGCTTTTATCACAAATGGCCAAAGCGTACCCGACGACATCGAGATTGCTGAAAACGAACAGCTGACAAGCATGGTTTTGGAGGGCTAGCGATGACTGATCAAGCGCAGTTGCTGCGCAATCTGGTTAACCAAGATTCATGCATCGTTCCCCGCACTATTGCTGTAACCAGTGGTAAAGGCGGTGTGGGTAAGACGAATATTGCCATCAATCTGGCGTTGACTTTGATAAAGCTTGAGCGCAAAGTTGCGCTTCTGGACGGCGATTTCGGCCTTGCCAACGCAGATCTGCTCTTGGGTGTGTATCCAAAATACACTCTGATGGATATTGTCAATGGCAAGCGCGAGTTAAGCGACATCATCGTCGAAGGCCCGCTTGGGCTGAAGGTGATTGCCGGCGGTTCAGGCGCCTATGAGCTTGCCAATTTAGGCCAAATGGGGCTGGACCGCATGATTTCCGCAGCACTGCATATTGGCCAAGGACTGGACTTCTTGATTGTCGATACAAGTGCCGGTTTGGCCAGGAATGTGATCCGGGTGATCATGGCGGTAAAAGAGGTCCTGGTGGTGGCGACTTCCGAACCGAGCAGCATCGCGGACGCCTATGGACTGATTAAGACCATTTTGCAGCGGGAGCCGGAGAAAGAGATAGTGATTATCGCCAACATGGTCCGTTCCCCTAACGAGGGACTCTTGGTCTGGCAGAAGATCAATCTGATGACAGCCAGATTCTTGCGGCGTGAGGTTAAATACGGCGGCAGTGTGCTTTTTGATCACAAGGTGGCTGCTGCAGTAAAAGCCCAGCAGGCCTTTATCCTTGCCTATCCGGGGTCAAGCGCCAGCCGATCGATGCAGAATGTCGCTGAAAATGTCCTGAATAAAAACTATCTCAGCGCTGAGCCAATCACAGCAGGCAGAAATCTATCCTTTGGGAGGGATTCGTTTGCTACTTAGCCCTAACCAAAGAATCGAACTAATTCTCGGCGACGGTGAAGAACGGAGGGTGTTCATTACCCGGGTCGAAGACGTGAGCGAACTGGATAATTACTTGCTGGTGGCTGCCCCCATCGTGAATGGAAATATTGTTCCCATCAGGCGGGAGACAGCGGTTACTGTCTCATTTTACTATCATGAGGTGCCGCACCAAGGACGGTATCAGGCCACCGGAACTGTTGATCGGCGTTTCCGGGAGAACAGCGTTCCCGTCTTGCTGGTGAAGTTGACGAGTGAATGGAAGAAAATTCAGCTAAGAGATTATGTCCGAGTCAGTGTGTTTATAGAAGGGTTGTACAACGGCACCAATCCATGTCTGATCAGAGATCTCAGCGGCGGGGGGCTGCTTTGCGCAGCCCAGGAAGAAATTGCCGTCGGTTCGAAGATTTATATCGATTTCCCGATCGATAAAACGCTATTGCGCGTGAACTGCAGAATTTTGAGGGTGGCCAAGACAGAACGGGGTTTCGAATACGGCTGCATCTTTGAGGATCTGGATGAGCGTACCCGACAGCAGATCATTCAGTACGTGTACAAACGCCAGATCGAGATATATCGGAAAGAGAGTAACCAAAAGGATTAGGAAGTTGGTTGGCATGGACAGAGACAGCGTTGAGCTCACCGACTTGTGGCAGCAGTACAAATATAATAATGATCTCACCGCACGTGAACAGATCATCGAGCAGTATCTGCCTTTGGTCCAATACATCGCGGGCAGAATCGCCATTCATCTTCCAGACAATGTCGAGTTTCATGACCTAATCAGCTACGGTGTCTTTGGCTTGATCGACGCTATTGACAAATATGACCCCCATCGGGATATTAAGTTTGAAACCTACGCCAGTGTACGCATCCGCGGCGGGATCATAGACGGGCTTCGCTCAACTGACTGGATCCCGAGGAGTGTCCGCAGCAAAGCCAAAGAGATTGATCAGGCAATTATCAAGCTCGAGCACGACTTGGGCAGGACACCAACTGATCGGGAAGTGGCTGAAGAGCTGGAAATGTCGTTGGACAAATACTATGAAACCCTGGATCAAGTGCGGAATATTTCGCTTTTGTCACTTGACGACAACTTGAGCAGCGATGCGGACAGTGATTCAATCACATTGTTGGATACGATCAATGATCCTGAAGCTGTTGTCGATCAAGAATTGGTTGACCGGGAGACACTGCAGGAACTGGCCGCCGCCATCGACGAGCTTGACGAGAAACAGCGTTTGGTTGTGTCTCTGTACTACCATGAAGGTCTTACCCTCAGAGAAATCGGGCACATCATGGCTGTATCTGAATCGCGCATCAGCCAAATACACAGCCAGGCCATAAGGACACTCCGCACCAAGCTTAAATGGGTTTAAATAGATTCCGGCAAGGAGGAAACGGCCATGTCAATCAAGTTCCCTGACATGCAAGTGTTGATTGGCAGAACGGATCAAATCCCAAAAGTGCTCCGGGAAGGCGATCCTACCGGAGCGGGGAAAATGGCCAGCGCTGTTGTGCAGCAGTATGCCGAAGCGCCGAAAAAAGTGAATTCCAGCCCAAGGACAGCCCGCTTGCGCAACCAGAGGCAGAAACGATCGGAAAAGGAAAACGAAAAACGGAAGCGGCCCAAACCTGTCGGCAACCAGTTGGACATCAAGATCTAGTATGGGAGGGCGAGCTGTGAGTGAAGTTCTAATCTTTTTGCTGGGTTTGGTCTGCGGCTGGCTGATCTGTTTGCTCAGCGGCAATCATCTAAGGGAACAAGCTGAAAAACAGGACTTTCAGTCACAGCTGAAAACCTATGACACAATATTTGAGCAGTACGTTGATCAACTAACAGAAAAACAGGAAGAGATCCGGAAAGAAATCCAAACCTGGTTGCAAAACGCCAAGCGAGTGGCAGGGCAGCCGTCGAGAGGTTTCCGCATTAACCAGGAAAAGGCGAACCAAGTATTGGAATTGATCAATCAAGGGTATAATACAGTTGAGGTTGCCCAAAAATTGGGGTTGGGTGTTGGAGAAGTAGAACTGATACAACAGCTGAAAAATAGCGAAATTACTCATTGATAAGACCGGACAACTATGCTATACTTGGAAATGGTGTCAAAACACACGCGGCTGAATGTGGTTCGAGGTGTGCCTATATGGTCTCGGCCATAGATGCAGGCTGCGGAGGACTAAACAAAAGGGAGGAGGTGGGCGACTTGGCCGTTATCACCATGAAGAGTCTCTTGGAGGCTGGCGTTCACTTTGGTCATCAAACCAGGCGCTGGAACCCAAAAATGGCACCTTACATTTTCACAGAACGGAACGGGATCTACATCATCGACCTGCAAAAGACTGTGAAAAAGGTGGAAGAAGCTTATAACTTCATCCGCGATGTGGTTGCCGAAGGGAAATCGGTGCTGTTTGTCGGGACGAAGAAGCAGGCGCAGGAAACTATCAAGGAAGAAGCTGAACGCTGCGGCATGTTTTATGTCAACCAGCGGTGGTTGGGTGGAATGCTGACAAACTTCAAGACCATCAACAGGAGCATCGCCCGGCTGCAGGAACTGGAGAGAATGAAGGAAGACGGCTCGTTCGATGTATTACCCAAGAAAGAAGTGCAGAAACTGGAAAAAGAGCTGGTCAAACTCAACAGGTTCCTCGGGGGAATTCGGGAGATGCGCAGACTGCCCGGTGCGATCTTTGTCGTGGATCCGCGCAAAGAACGGATTGCAGTGGCCGAAGCCCGCAAATTGGGTATTCCAATTGTGGCGATAGTGGATACAAACTGTGATCCTGACGAGATCGACTATGTGATCCCCGGCAATGATGACGCCATCCGTGCGGTAAAACTTCTGACATCCACCATTGCCAACGCTGTGATCGAAGCCAAAGAAGGCAAAGTTGATGTCGAACCTGCTGCCGAAGACTCAGTTGCAGAAGCTGAAGTTGTCGATGAGGAACTGCTGTTGACAGACGGCGAAGAAAGTGATGATGCCGAGTTTGAGGAGCAGTAGGAAGTGCACGAGGGGAGCAGGTTGAGGGTTTAGACTCTCGTGATGCTCCCTTTTTTTGTGATTCTTAATCAAAGGAGGGAACTTGATGCCTAACATAACTGCCGACATGGTCAAAGAGCTGCGGGAAAGATCTGGTGCCGGCATGATGGATTGCAAAAAAGCACTGGTGGAAACCAACGGCGACATGGAAGCCGCTCTTGATTATCTTAAAGAGAAAGGCTTGTCCAAGGCCGCCAAGAAGGCTGGAAGAATCGCAGCTGAAGGTCTCGTGGACGCTTACGTGCACATGGGCGGGCGGATTGGTGTCTTGGTCGAGGTGAACTGTGAGACCGACTTTGTCGCCAAGACTGAGGAATTCAAGCAGTTGGTAAAGGATATCGCGATGCACATCGCTGCGTCCAAGCCCGAGTACGTGTCCCGCGAGGATGTTCCTGCGGAGGCTGTGGCCAGAGAGCGGAAAATCTTCGCCGCTGCCGCTCTTAACGAAGGAAAACCTGAGAACATCATCGACAAAATTGTCGATGGTAGAATGGAGAAGTTTTTTGCCGAAAGCTGCCTGATGGAGCAGCCGTTTGTCAAAAACCCTGATATTACAGTGCAGCAGCTGCTTCACGAGAAGATCGCCAAGATCGGCGAGAACATAACCGTTCGCCGTTTTGTCAGATTTGAACGGGGCGAGGGAATTGAAAAGCGACAAGACGACTTCGCCGCCGAAGTGATGGCGCAAATCAACCAATAAGGAGCACCCCCGGGTGTTCCTTTTTTATGAGAAATTGGCAAATAAGAGGGAATTCAGAGCATACGCAGAATATTTTAGGGGAGAGGTTGGAGCATGGAACAGTTGAAGTACAGGCGGATTGTCCTCAAACTGAGTGGAGAAGCACTGGGCGGTCCCGGTGGGTTTGGGATTGATCCGGATGTGCTCAGCCGGATTGCTGCCAGCATTAAAGAAGCAGCCGCACTCAAGGTAGAGATCGCCATCGTAGTCGGCGGTGGGAATTTCTGGAGAGGCGCCGCCGGCAGTGCCCAAGGAATGGACCGCAGCACTGCAGATTATATGGGGATGCTGGCGACTTGTATCAATGCCTTGGCGCTGCAGGATGCCCTGGAGAAAACCGGCATACCCACACGGGTACAGACAGCGATTGAGATGCGGCAAATCGCTGAGCCTTACATCAGGCGCCGAGCTATTCGCCACCTGGAGAAGGAAAGAGTTGTAATCTTCGCTTCTGGCACTGGGAACCCGTTCTTTTCCACAGATACTACAGCTGCCCTCAGAGCCGCTGAGATAGAAGCGGATGTCATCCTGATGGCCAAAAAAGGTGTCGATGGCGTGTATGATTCCGATCCCCGGATCAATGCCGGAGCGGTCAAGTTCGATCAGCTGGATTATATCGACGTGTTGAACCGGAATCTTGGGGTGATGGACTCTACCGCCACGTCTCTGTGCATGGACAACCGGATTCCAATCATCGTTTTCGATTTTAACGAACCAAACAGCATTGTCCGCATTGTTCGCGGCGAATCGATCGGAACATTCATAGGGGGGAAACAGAATGGTTGAAGAGATTTTAAAAGATGGGGAAGCCAGGATGAAACAAGTGATTGCCTCGACAACCAACACTTTCGCCACAATCCGTACAGGCAGGGCCAATCCAAGTTTGTTGGACCGGATTATGGTCAATTACTACAACACGCCGACACCTTTGAACCAGTTGGCCAGTGTGTCTGCTCCAGAACCCCGGATGCTCTTGATCCAGCCTTGGGACAAGACTGTCGTAAAAGATATCGAAAAGGCAATCTTGGCATCGGATCTCGGCTTGACACCGAACAGCGACGGCAATGTGATTAGGATTGCCATTCCACAGCTGACTGAAGAGCGGCGGAAACAGCTGGTCAAGGTTGTGCGAAAAGAGTCAGAGGACCACAGAATCGCGGTTCGCAATATTCGCCGGGACATGAATGAGGACATCAAAGCCTTGGAAAAAGAGGGAGAAATCACAGAAGACGAGAGCCGGCGTTATCTCGATGAGGTGCAGAAACTGACGGACAAGTATATTGCCGAGATTGACCGCCTTGCCGAAGCGAAGGAAAAGGAGATTATGGAAATTTGAGCGCGGTCGACTGGACTTTGATCATAGGATACCCGTTGGAAGAAGCCATTGAATATCTGCGTGAAGAAGAGCAGCCGTATCGGGTTGTTGTCACTGCGCCGCCAAACAAGAGAGAAACCACGTCAGATGATGAATCAGAACTGCGGATCATTGCCGTACGCTCTGCTGACGGCTGCCTTGATCTTATTTGTGCTGTTGGTGACTGGTCCGTGGCTTAAGCCCGTGGGAGGAAAAAAATGAGTATTCCAGATCATGTAGCGATCATTATGGACGGGAATGGCAGATGGGCCAGAGAAAGAATGATGCCGCGCTACTATGGGCATAGAGCAGGCGTGAAAGCGCTAAAGCAAATTGTGAAGTACGCAGGTGATATCGGCATCAGGATGCTTACTGTCTACGCCTTCAGTACTGAGAACTGGAAGAGGCCTGCCCAGGAAGTAAAGTCCTTAATGCAGCTGATGGAGCAAGTGTTTTCAGTGGAACTGGATGAGTTGGCAGCCAACGGTGTCAGGGTACGGATTATCGGGGACAGAGGGACAGTTTCTCCAAAACAGCAGCGTATTTGGGAAATTGCCGAAGAGCGCACGAAAGACAACGATCGTCTGCTTCTCAATGTTGCTTTCAATTATGGAGGCCGGATGGAGATTGTCAGCGCCGCCCGGGCAATAGCTGAAGCGGTGGTTTTGGGGAGGCTTAAGCCACAGGATATTACCGAGGAGCTTTTTACCCAGTATTTGTACACTAAAGGATTGGACGATCCTGATCTGATCATCCGCACCGGTGGCGAGCTGCGGATCAGCAATTTCTTGTTGTGGCAGGGAGCATATTCGGAATGGTATTTCACCGACACGCTGTGGCCGGACTTCGGTATCGAGGAATTTGAGAAGGCTCTGGCCAGTTTCAGGCAGCGGGAACGGAGATTTGGCGGTATTAGCGACAAGTAGCTGGTAGGTGACGTGCTTGACAACTACAAGAGTTATGACGGCTGTGGTGACTATCCCCGTCTTTTTGGCGGTGATATACTTCGGCGGTGTCTATCTGAGAATCGCTTTGGCAGTCTTGGTCCTGATGGGCCTGATTGAGTTCAGCAAACTTTATCGACAACAGGTTTTTTGGGACTACCTGGCAGCGGCTGGGCTATCTTTGCTTTATCTGGCATATAATGGACTGTACAGCTCTTTCTTGTGGGCATGGTTTGTGCTCCAATTGATCTATTTGCTGACACGGGCAACCTTCACGACGCACAGGCCGTTGAGTCACATGTGGCACATGGTTGCGGTTTTTTATGTGGCAGGCCTCTTTAGTTTTTTGTGGACAATAAACAGTGAATACGGGTTTGTATGGACTCTGTTTGGCCTTGCTGTCACTTGGGCGACTGACACTGGAGCTTATTTCACTGGGTTGTCCTTTGGCCGTACAAAACTCGCACCGGAAATAAGCCCCCACAAAACATGGGAGGGGGCTGCCGGAGGCCTGCTGGCCGCTGCCGCTGCGTCCGCTGTTTTTTCATTATATCTGGAACTGCCCACCATCAAACTGCTTGTTTTAGGTATATGCCTTTCTGCTGCCGGCCAGGTGGGCGACCTTGTGGAGTCTGCCATAAAGCGAGAAAGAGCCGTCAAGGATTCGGGAAAGATCTTGCCGGGCCACGGCGGAATTCTGGATCGGTTCGACTCACTGTTGTTTGTCATACCACTGCTTTATCTGTCCCTGAAGTATCTGCACATATTGAGTTAAGAAGTGGCCCCTAAATGGGGTGTGCAGGATGGGTCTCAACTACAGGTTATTGCCAGTTGTCATGATGCTGGCGGGAATGTGCGCCTTTGTGGCGCTGTTTAGTTATATTGCCCCATTTTTCTTTGGAGTGGTGATCGCTGTCCTTGTGGACCCTGCGGTGAACTACTGCGAATGCAAGGGATGCCCACGTCCCGCCGCTGCTCTGTTATTAGTGCTGGTTGTTTTCAGCGGTTTTTTGCTGATGCTGGCTGCTGCCGCTGCAGGCCTGTGGCATGAGATCGGGCAGCTGGCCGGGTATGTGCAAGCACTTTACGAAGGCAACATGCCAAGTTTTGATTGGTTCGATCTGCTGATCGAAAGACTTCCGGTTTCACTGCAGAATTTGCTGCCAAGTGTAATCAGCAGCGTCAGTCACTTTGCCATCAACTTTTTAGGAGAAGTATTGAATTATATAACGAAGATTCCGGCATTCCTCGTATCCTGGCTGATGGCTGGGACTACGGCCTTTTTCGTGAGCAGAGACAAACGTGCGATCGTGAGGTTTATCACCGCTCAGCTTCCCGAAAACTGGCGCCGAGTGGTTTACAAGTCGAAACATACAATCCTTCAGAACGTTTTCGCCTATCTAAAAACACAGCTGACATTGATGTGGGTCTCAATATGCATCGCTGTCAGCGGGTTCCTCCTTGCTGATCATCCATATGCGTGGATATTGGGCATTCTAGCCGGCCTTTTGGATCTAATTCCATGGGTTGGGCCTGGTGGGGTTTTCCTTCCTGCCGTCGTGTACAACCTGGCCCGCGGGCTGGTTGGGCGCGGTGTCTTTCTGGCGTCTGTCTGGTTTGTTTTGCTGTTGGTGCGGCAGTTTTACGAGCCTCGGATGATCAGAGACGAGATAGGGCTGCATCCTTTGTTTGCGATGGCTGGGATCTACCTGGGAGTGAGGCTTATGGGCGGTTGGGGGGTGATTTTGGGTCCATTGGCGTTGATTTTGCTGAAATCCTTCTATGTGATTGTAAAAGACCTTCCATAGGTTTAAAATATAAAGCAGAAAGGAATAGCTTGATGACCAATGTAGCGATACTAGGCTCTACGGGTTCGATTGGAAATCAAACACTGCAGGTGCTGCAGCACTTAGGGGACTACCGGGTGTACGGCCTGAGCGCTTACAGCGACATAGAGAACTTGTCCGAGCAAATCCGGCTGTATCAGCCTGAAGTGGTTGTGGTCAATGATTGCGACGCTTCCCGGCAGCTGAGAGACAGATTTGGTGTCCGTACAGCCTGTGGGGAGCCGGGGCTTTTGGAGCTGGCCGGTGATCCTAATGTGGACTTGGTTGTCATGGCTGTGGTGGGTTTTGCGGCATTAGCTCCTACGCTGAGGGCGCTGGAAACAGGGAAGAAAGTTGCGCTGGCGAGTAAAGAAGCCATGGTCGTAGGCGGCCATTTGCTGGCGCCTTACCGTTCGCAGATTGCTCCGATCGACTCGGAGCATTGTGCAGTATGGCAGATCCTCTCCGGCAGATGTTCTCAGGAAATCGACTCAGTCATTCTCACTGCTTCGGGAGGGCCGTTTCTGCACCAACCGGAGGATCTGAGCACAGTCACCGTGGATCAGGCACTGCAGCATCCTACCTGGAAGATGGGGGGAAAAATCTCCATTGACTCAGCCACACTGATGAACAAGGGACTGGAAGTGATCGAGGCTCATTGGCTTTTTTCCCTGAGCTATGAACAGATAGAAGTAGTCATTCATCCCCAGAGTGTAATCCATTCACTGGTTCGGTTTGTGGACGGCTCAGTGCTGGCGCACATGGCGGCGCCCGACATGCGCCTGCCGATTCAATATGCGCTGACGCATCCCGGAATACGGCCGTCGCTTGTATCGAAACTGGATTTGACTGCACTTTCAGGGTTGACATTCATGAAGTATGATCCGTTACGTTTTCCCTGCCTGGATCTTGCGCTGCAAGCGGGTAAGACAGGCGGAACAATGCCGGCTGCCTTGAACGCGGCCAATGAAGTCGCTGTCGCATCGTTCCTGAATGGCAGGATTGCCTTTACGGATATCGCGGAAATCATCCAGGCAGTGATCAGAAGCCACAGGGTGGTTTCCGATCCTGATTTTGAGCAGTTGGTCATGGCCGACCATGACGCAAGAGAGGCGGCTGTGCAGTTTGTCAAACTGCTGGAAAGGAAGGTGTAGATTTGCCAACAATCGTTGCGTTTATACTTGTGTTTGGAACCATTGTCTTTTTCCACGAGCTTGGTCATTTTCTGACAGCTAAGCTTGCGGGAATAGTAGTCTATGAATTTGCCCTGGGATTTGGTCCCCGGCTGATCCAAAAGAAAGTAGGCGCTACTGTGTATTCCATCAGAGTACTGCCTTTGGGTGGATTCGTCAAACTTGCAGGAATGGATGAGGCGGAAAGTGAAGCGGACAGCGTGGACGAACGGCATCCCGGCAATTTCAACAACAAGCCGCTGTTGGTGAGAATGGCGACAATTGCTTCTGGGCCTTTGATGAATTTCTTGCTGGCAGCGGCAATTTTGGCACTGTATGCCGCACTGGTGGTGATCCCACCCACAATTGTCTCACTGCAGCCTGGGTACCCTGCGGAACAAGCAGGGCTTATGCTTGAGGATCAGGTGATCAGGGTCAACGATGTCAAGGTCCGGGATCTAGACCACCTGATCAGTGAGATTGAGTCATCACCGGGAAAAGCACTGAACTTGACCATCAAGCGAGCCGGTGAATTGATTGAGGTGGATGTGATTCCGGCCAGTGAAGACGGCAGAGGCATACTGGGTGTTGGATTGCACGCCAAAACCAGGGCGCCCTTGGCGGACGCGGTTGTCCAAGGTTTTACCCAGATGTGGATATTCACACGTGAAACAGTCTCAGCCATTGCCGGAATGTTCACCGGAGCCGTCGAACCTGAGATCGCTGGGCCTATCGGGATCTACCGCATGGTGGGGGACTTTGCCGCCCATGGGATTGGAAGTCTAATGTTTCTGGCGGCAGTGCTCAATGTGAATCTGGGCTTGATCAATCTTTTGCCGATTCCGATCCTGGACGGTGGTTGGCTGCTGATCCTGATTGTGGAAGCACTGCGGGGCCGTCCATTGAAAGATGAGCACCGAGGTTTTGCCCAGTTTGTCGGACTGGCACTTCTGTTGATGTTGATGATTCTGGCAACCTACAGTGACCTGGCCAGATTATTCTCATAGAGGTTGGGCAATGCGCAGAAAAACCAAAGAGATTAAAATTGGCGGTCTAAAGATTGGCGGAGATGCGCCAATCACCGTGCAAAGCATGACCAATACTGACACGAGGGACGCAGTTTCCACAGTCAACCAGATTCACCGTTTGGAACAGGCGGGATGTGACTTGGTCCGGGTGGCGGTCGTTGATCGCGAAGCCGGCTTGACACTTGGCAGGATCAAAAAGCAGATCCGAATCCCTCTGGTTGCCGACATCCATTTTGATTACCGCTTGGCTCTTCTCGCCATCGAGCAAGGGGTCGACAAACTGCGGATCAATCCGGGCAACATTGGTTCTCCTGATCGGGTGAAAGCGATAGTCCGAGCCGCGAAAGACGCTGGAATACCGATTAGGGTTGGCGCCAACGCCGGTTCCTTGGCCACCTGGGCTGCAGACCGGTTTGGAAACACGCCAAAAGCCTTGGCGGAAAGCGCCCTGGAGCAGATCCGAATCCTGGAAGATCTAGGTTTCAGTGATATAGTGGTTTCATTAAAGGCGAGCAGCGTTCCGTTTACAATTGAGGCCTACCGCATCATGGCGGGGCTGGTCGATTATCCTTTCCATGTGGGGATCACGGAAGCCGGCACAGCGTGGTTTGGCAGTATCAAATCTGCGGCAGGAATTGGTGTTTTACTCGCAGAAGGCATTGGTGATACCATACGTGTCTCGCTCACCGGTGATCCAGTGGAGGAAGTAAAGGTTGGCTGGGCTATCCTCAAATCTTTGGAACTTCGCAGCCGCGGCCCTGTGTTTATATCCTGCCCCACGTGCGGCAGAACCAAGATTGACCTGGAAAGAATCGCTGCTGAAGTGGAGCGGCGCCTAAGCCATCTGACCAAACCGATCAAGATCGCCGTAATGGGCTGTGAGGTCAACGGGCCGGGAGAGGCACGGGACGCGGATCTGGGTATCGCCGGCGGCAGCGGTGTGGGCCTTATCTTTCGCAAAGGCAAGATCATTCGGAAAATAAAGGAAGAGGAACTTGTCGATGCTTTGGTAGAAGAAGCGCTGAAGCTAGAACAGGAATTATAGGAGGATGTGATCACAATGCGAGCCAGTTCACTATATGCGCCGACATTGAGGGAAATCCCGGCGGAAGCGGAACTGATCAGCCACCAATATATGCTCCGCGCTGGGCTGATGCGGAAATCCGCCGCTGGAGTCTATTCATATTTGCCTCTTGGAGTAAGAGTTCTGCACAAAATCATGGCCATCATCCGGGAAGAACTTGACCGGGCGGGAGGCCAGGAGATTCTCCTGCCGATAGTGCAGCCGGCAGAGCTGTGGCATGAATCTGGGCGCTGGAATGATTACGGACCAGAAATGTTCCGGCTTGTTGACCGCCACCAGCGGCAGTTTTGCCTCGGCCCAACACATGAGGAGATTATCACCGCGCTGGTGCGTGACGAAGTCCGCTCTTACAAGCAGCTGCCGCTTAGATTGTACCAGATTCAGAACAAATACCGAGACGAGATCAGGCCTCGCTTTGGCGTGATCCGCAGCCGCGAGTTCATTATGAAGGATCTTTACTCTTTCGACCGCGACGAGGCCGGGGCACAGGAGAGTTACAGGGCGATGTACGATGCCTACACACGCATCTTCGCCCGCTGCGGCTTGAAAACACACCCTGTCGAGGCGGATACAGGAGCTATCGGCGGTGATCAATCCCACGAGTTCATGGTCCTCGGCGATGCTGGAGAGGCTTTGATTGTGTTTTGCCCCTCCTGCGGATATGCCGCCAATGTGGAACGGGCCGAGTGCGCGCCTTACGAACCAGCAGTATCCAGTACGCCGCTGTGCGCCATGGAAGAAATACCCACACCGGGTACCACAACTGTTGAAGAGTTGACTCGGCTTCTGCAGGTTGAACCAAGCCAAATCATCAAGACTATGATCTACATTGCCGATGGCCAACCTGTGGCGGTTTTGACGAGCGGCGCCCACGATGTGAACGAGGTCAAGCTGAAAAGAGCTTTAATGTGCGATCAGCTGGAACTGGCCAACCACGAAATCATTGCGGAAGTCACGAACGCCCCGGTTGGATTCGCCGGGCCGGTGGGCCTTGACGTACCGATCTTCGCAGACTATTCAGTTGTGCCGATCGTTAATGGCATATCGGGCGCAAACAAGAAAGACTATCACTTGCGGAATGTGAACATCAATCGTGATTACATACCTACCAAGATTCTCGACCTGCGGGAAGCTAGAGCCGGCGAAAAGTGTGTCCGCTGCGGCAAGGCGCTTGATGAAGCCCGGGGAACCGAAGTGGGTCAAGTGTTTTACCTGGGTACGAAGTATTCGAAGCCGATGCAGGCCCGCTTCCTGGATCAAGACGGTGTGGAAAAACCTTTTGTCATGGGGTGTTACGGCATCGGTGTCAGCCGGACTGTGGCGGCGATTATTGAACAGCACCATGACGAAGACGGCATTTGCTGGCCGGTCAGTGTGGCGCCGTTCAGCGTTATTGTTGTTCCCGTAAGCTACAAAGATGAAGCGCAGCGCAATGCAGCAGATCAGGTGTATTATGAACTGGAAAATGCCGGAATCGAGGTCATCCTTGACGATCGGGACGAAAGGCCCGGAGTGAAGTTCAAAGACGCGGATCTGATCGGTTATCCACTGCGGGTGACGATTGGTCCAAAGCATTTGGCGGACGGTAATGTGGAGATAAAGACCCGTCGAACCAAGGAAGTATCCGTGGTTCCCATGGCGGATGTGGTAGACCAAGTCAAGGCATTACTCAACCGGTTAGGAGAATGAAAATGAAAATTGCTGCCATTGTACCGGCCTACAATGAAGAATCCACCATCGGATCTGTCATCTCGGCGTTGAAATCTTCTCCTCTTATTGATGAAATCATTGTTGTCAGCGACGGTTCATGGGATCGAACAGCCGAAATAGCCCATGAGCTGGGAGTGACCGTTGTTGAGCTGGAACAGAACATGGGCAAGGGTGGCGCCATGTACACTGGTACCTGCCATACCGACGCGGATGTGTTTCTGTTTGTGGATGCGGATCTGGTTGGTTTGAACCGGCATCATGTAGCCAGCTTGCTGAACCCGATTATCAACAACAGGGCGGAGATGACCGTCGGTGTCTTCGAAAAAGGCAGGCTGATGACGGATCTGGCTCAAAGAATCACCCCGTTCTTGTCCGGACAGCGAGCCATGACCAGGAAACTGTTTGAGCAGATACCAGATCTGAAAAGCCGGGGATATGGAGTGGAGATGGCTCTATCGCTTTATGTGAGCAAGCACCACTGTCAAGTGGAGATGGTGCATCTGCCGAACCTGAGCCAGGTGATGAAAGAGGAAAAGCGTGGTTTTTGGAAGGGCCTCAGGCAGCGGTTGAGGATGTTCTGGGAGATCTTGCGAGCTGTCAAGCTCTAGTTCTGACAGAGGAGGAGCAGGATTGGGTTCAGTTTATGTGATTAAGCCCGAGAACGGCCAATTTTTATCCCAGCTGTCGCCAGATCCGATCCTAGAAAATGTGAAGATAGTGCAAATCGATGTTGATTCGGCCAATCAATGCTGGACAGTATGGCTGGAGGGAGAAAAACGAGGTACTGAGGAATTCTGGGATCAGCTGGCAGCTCAGCTGTGTGCCGCCGTTGGCACCATCGATAAAGTGACGTTCGCATGGAAAGGGAATCAACAGCATACTGAAGATGAAATCAGCTACATGCATTCGGTGATCAAAAACTTCAACCCTACTGCAGGCAGCCGCGAGGAGAAGCAGAAAAATCCCAAAGCGAAGCGAAAGAAAGGGCGGCGTAAGGAGCAGCCGATCAACACTGAGCATGTTCCAATCGCTTCGATCGATGTGGAACAGAATGACGTAGTCATAGCAGGGGAGGTTGTCGCCGTCGACAAGCGTACCTTGCGCACAGGCAGAATCCTTGTGACTTTTGATGTGTGGGATCATACAGACACCATCACCTGCAAATTGTTTCTCGAGCTTGACGAAGAAGTGCCACCCATCACAGTGGGCGAGTGGCTCAAGGTGAAAGGCAATGTTCAGTTCCAAAGCTACGAGCAGGAACTGGCCCTAACTGTCCAGCAGTTTAACCGGATTCCGCCCCCTCCTCCTGTGGAGGACCAGGCCCCACAGAAGCGAGTGGAGCTTCATTTGCATACCAAAATGAGCGGGCTGGACGGTGTCACCGATGTTGAGGAAGTAGTGAGGCAGGCTGCATTATGGGGCCATCCTGCGGTGGCCATTACTGATCACGGTGTAGTCCAAGCCTTTCCCGCAGCCTGCGCCGCAGGGAAAAAACACGGGATCAAGATTATCTACGGACTTGAAGGATACTTAATCGACAACGACACGGACCGGCCTCATCATATTGTCATTCTGGCGAAGAATAAAACCGGCCTGAAAAATCTGTATAAGCTTGTTTCCTATTCGCACTTGCATCACTTTTACCGCCGTCCCCGGATTCCCAGGAAGCTGCTGATTGATCACAGAGAAGGGTTAATCCTGGGATCCGCCTGCGAGCAGGGTGAAGTATTCCAGGCGTGCCTGAGGAAGGATCCACGCCTGAAAGAGATTGCCCGTTTCTATGATTATCTGGAGATCCAACCTTTGGGCAACAACGAATTCTTGATTGGGACAAGCCTGGTCAGTTCCCTTGAAGATCTGCAGGAGATAAACCGCACAATCTGCGAGGTCGGACAGGAACTCGGCCTTCCAGTGGTGGCCACGGGTGACGTGCACTTCTTGCGTCCGGAAGACGGTGTTTACCGCACAATTCTCTTGCAGGGGCAGGGGTTTGAGGACGTAGAGCGCCCTGCGCCGCTGTATTTTCGCACTACAGACGAAATGCTGGGCGAGTTCAAGTATCTCGGAGAAGAGCTTGCCCGGAAGGTTGTAATCACTGATCCCAACAAGATTGCCAGCCAAATTGAGGAACTGGTGCCGATACCGCAAGGACTGCACGCTCCTAAGATTCCCGCCGCAGCCGAACAGCTCCAGGAAGTGTGCTACAAAACAGCAAGGGAACTATACGGCGATCCCCTTCCAGATTTGGTTGCCAGGCGCCTGGAAAAAGAACTCAAAGCGATTATCGGCAACGGATATGCAGCATTGTACTGGACCGCCAGGCAGTTGGTGCTAAAGTCCAATTCCGACGGATACATGGTGGGGTCCCGCGGATCGGTTGGGTCATCGTTTGTGGCAACAATGAGCGGCATAACCGAAGTGAACCCGCTACCGCCCCACTATATATGCCCAAAATGTCATTGGCATAAGTTCTTTACCGGTGAGGAAGTCGGCGCAGGCATTGATTTGCCCAAGAAGGACTGCCCACGCTGCGGTACTGAGCTGCACCGGGACGGTTTCGACATTCCATTCGAAGTTTTCCTGGGATTTGATGGTGACAAAGTCCCAGATATTGATCTTAATTTCAGCGGAGAATACCAGGCGACGATTCAAAAATACACCGAGGAACTGTTCGGCGCTGACTATGTGTTCCGTGCGGGTACAATTGGAACTTTGGCGGAAAAAACCGCTTACGGTTTTGTAAAAAACTACTTGGAAGAAACCGGTCAAGTGAAGCGAAGAGCAGAAATCAACCGCATGCTGAAAAAGCTGGTGGGGGTTAAACGCACGACCGGGCAGCATCCTGGAGGTATGATCGTAGTCCCGAAAGATATGGAGATATTCGATTTCACACCGATCCAATATCCTGCCAACGATCCCAAGAGTGGAATTGTCACGACCCATTTTGAATTCAGCTACATTCACGACAGTCTGGTAAAGCTTGACAATCTCGGCCACAAAGGGCCGACAATGATGCGGTTGTTTGAAGAGTTTAGCGGCATTCGGGTAGACGATATTCCCATGGATGATCCAGCGACAATGGCGGTTTTTTGTGGGCTTGAGTCTCTTGGAGTGACAGAAGAGCAGATAGGCACATCCATCGGAACTTTAGGTGTTCCAGAGTTCGGAACTGACTTTACCCGCCAAGTGCTTGAGGATATCCTGCCTACCACTTTTGCCGATCTTGTGGCCATCATGGGGCTCACTCACGGTACCGATGTCTGGTTGAACAATGCCCAGAACCTGATTAGGGAAAAGGTAACAGATTTTAAGAATGTCATCGCGTGTCGAGACGACATCATGACATATTTGATGCACCGAGGCTTGTCCGCCAGCGACGCATTCCGCATTATGGAACGGGTGCGCAAAGGCCAAGGGCTTTCCGAGGCAGACATCACCCTGATGAAGAAGCATCAGGTTCCCGATTGGTACATCGAGTCCTGTTTCAAGATCAAATACATGTTCCCAAAAGCCCATGCTGTGGCCTACGCGATTACGGCTTACAGGGCCGCATATTTCAAAGTGCACAAGCCGGCGGCTTTTTACGCAACATTTCTTAGTGTTGAAATCGAGCACGTCAACGCCGACATAATCGTTGCCGGGGTTGAGCGTGTCAAGGCTGAAATAGCCGCTTTGGAGGCCAAAGGGACAGAAGCCACCGCCAAAGACGCAGACGTGATCACAGTCCTAAAGACAGTGCTGGAAGCTATGGCGCGCGGCATCAAGTTCTTGCCCGTCGATTTATACCATTCAGACGCGACTAGGGTGATTCCACAGGGAAACGGCCTGCTGTTGCCGCTTGTTTCATTGGAAGGTGTGGGGCTAAACGCTGCCAATGCCATTGTGGAAGCCCGCCAGGAAGGTGAATTCTTGTCGATCGAAGATCTCCGCCAGCGGACCAAAATCAGCAGAACAGTGATTGATGCTCTTTCCAGGCACAACTGTCTGGCTGGAATGCCCGAAACCAATCAGTTGAGCCTGTTTGGTTGACAGATGGCTGGAAATCTGATGTTGCTTCACCGCAAGAGTTGTGTTATAATGTGATTGCTGTTCGAATAGTGCCATCAGCGAGAGTGGGTTCAGCCCACTCTTTTACATATTGCATTTCTCTGTTTCTAGCTCGGCATATGTACGCCTTCCCGGTATAATTGGGAAAACGCAGGTGCAGATTAAGCATGTCGGCATCACCTTTTAGGAGAGTGGCACAATGAAAAAAAGCGAGATTATTACACTGGCGGCAAACCTTGCAGAGCAAGCCACAGCCGGAACAGAAATCGATTTAGTCGACGTCGAATATGTAAAGGAATCGGGCAGGTACTTTTTGCGGGTGTATATCGACAAGCCGGGCGGCATCACAGTCGATGACTGCCATCAGGTCCATGTCCGCTTGGATGAGCTTCTTGATCAAGCAGATCCTATTGATCACCCATACGTACTGGAAGTTTCTTCTCCAGGGCTGGACCGCCCTTTGAAGAAGCCTGCGGATTTTGTCAGGAACATAGGCAGGCGGATCAGTGTCAGGACGTATCAACCGCTTGACGGCCAGAAGCAATTTGTGGGAAGGCTGACCGCGGTTGAAAACGGTATAGTCAGGCTGGATCTCGGTGCGGGCGAGATCGAGGTTCCACAGGACCAAATAGCCAAAGCGCGCTTAGTTGTGGATTTTTGATATGGGAGGCAGGTTGAAGATGAATCAGGAGCTGATTGGGGCACTCAACGAACTGGAAAAGGAGAGGGGGATCTCTAAGGAAATCCTTGTCGAAGCAATTGAAACGGCGATTGTTTCCGCATACAAGCGCAACTTCAGTTTGAGCTCCGCCGCAAGCGTAAGAGTCGACTTAGACCAGAACACCGGGGAGATCCATGTGTATTCACGGCGGAGGGTGGTTGATAAAGTCAGCGATCCTAAACTGGAGATTGCATTGGAAGAAGCCCAGGCCATTGATCCCAATTATGAAATTGGAGATGTTGTCGAAGAAGAAGTGACTCCCCACGACTTCGGGAGGATTGCGGCCCAAACAGCGAAGCAGGTAGTGATTCAAAGAATCCGCGAAGCTGAGCGTTCAATTGTCTACAATGAATATGCCAACCGTGCCGGAGATGTGGTCAACGGGATCGTCCAGCGCACAGACCACCGCAATGTGATTGTGGATTTGGGCAAGGTAGAAGCGGTTTTGCCGCTTGGAGAGCAAATCCCCACTGAAAAATACCACCCGAACCAAAGAATGAAATTCTATATCAACGAAGTAAAGCAAAGCAGCAGAGGGCCGCAGGTCTTTCTGTCCCGCACTCATCCTGGGCTGTTGAAGTACTTGTTCGAGTTGGAGGTTCCTGAAATCCAATCTGGCGTTGTGGAAATCAAGGCAGTCGCCAGAGAAGCTGGATACCGGTCCAAAATCGCAGTGTTCAGCCGTGATGAGAACGTAGATCCCGTTGGCGCGTGCGTCGGCAACCGAGGGCTCAGAGTTCAGGCAGTAGTGTCCCAGCTCAATGGAGAAAAGATCGATATCATCGCCTGGGTGCCTGATCAGGCGGCCTTCATTGCCAATGCCCTAAGTCCGGCCGCGGTTACAAAAGTGTATCTCGACCGGACGGGCAAGTCAGCCTATGTAGTTGTTCCCGACGATCAGCTGTCCCTGGCCATCGGAAAAGAAGGCCAGAATGCGCGGCTAGCCGCCCGATTGACCGGATGCAAAATTGATATCAAGAGCGAATCACAAGCGGAAGCAGAGCCATTTGTGGAGCCGGAACTCGAAGAGAATGATGAAGCCGCCGATTCAGCCGTTCCCGAACCTGAGCAGACACTTGCCCTAGAGGTGCAGTCTGATAAGGCTGAAGCAGAAGTCAAGCCCCAGAAGCAGGACGAAGACGAATCCCAAAGTGACAGTGTCGAAGCTGTGGAGCAAGAACCTGCCAAGACGAAGCGCCGGACGAAACCGGCTGCCGAAAAGCACAAAGAAAGCGAGCAGAAGCCCATAGAGGATGTGGCTGCTTTGCTGGCCAAGCTCGGCACTCCCAGCAAACGTAAGAGCTGGGAAGAGAGATTTGGCTCCATCAATGCCGATGCCGAAGCGAAAGAAACGGAGCAGGAGGAGCAGCAGGCTAAAAAGTCCAAGAAAAAGAAAAAGGCGGAGAAGGTAATCAAAGATTTCTCAATGCTGACCATGGAAGACTTCCAGTTCGATGAACAGGAGTAAGGTGATCGTATGAAGCGCAAACATGTACCGATCCGCACCTGTGTCGGCTGCCGGCAAGCCAGGCCGAAAAAGGAGTTGATCCGTGTGGTCAGGACTCCTCAGTCGGAAATAGAAATTGACCTTACCGGCAAGAAGTCTGGACGCGGTGCGTACCTGTGCCATTCCAAAGAGTGCCTTTCCAAAGCTTTTCAAGGCCGCCAGCTGCAAAGAGCCTTGGAAACAGACATCAGTGATGACATCAAACTATTGTTGGAGCGGCAGTTGGATGGATCGGGTAGCTAGCCTCTTAGGATTTGCCCAGCGGTCTGGACAACTGGCGTCCGGAGCCGAAGGGGTAGGCGCTGCACTGCGAAAAGGCAAGGCCAAGTGTTTGATTATCGCATATGACTGCTCCCAAAACACGCTCGAGAAATATACAGCCATGGCCGCCAGATGTCGTGTCCCGTATTATCGATACAGTTCCAAAGTTGGCTTGGGCCAGGCTATAGGCAAGGCGCCCCGGTCAGTACTCGCTGTTTTGGATTCTGGTTTTGCGCGTGCGATAGCGTCAGAATTGGACAGGTAGGGTTTAATCTGGGAGAAAAATTAGGAGTGATGCGTGTGAAAAAAGTAAGAGTATACGAACTTGCCAAAGAGCTGGATCTAGAAAGCAAGTCTTTGGTGGATTTCTTACTTGAGCTTGGGGCGGATGTCAAAAATCATATGAGCAGTGTTGAGCCAGATATTGCCGACATGGTCCGGGAACACTTCCTGGGCACAGCATCCCCTGTGGGCAAAAGTCAGATCGATGGAATACCGGATGCGGCAGACGTGGATGAAGTGGTGGATGTGGAGGAAGACGAAGAGTTTGAAGCAAGGAGTTGGGCTAAGAAACGGAAGAAACAATCCAAACACGGAGATGATCCAGAGATCGAAGACAAAAAGATCGACAGGATTGCCAAGAACGCCAAAGGCAAGGAGAAAAGGCCTGCGGCCAATGAACAACAAGCAACTGACACAAGCCTCGAACTACCTGAGACCATCACTGTCAAGGATCTGGGGCAAAAATTGAGTGTTTCCCCTGCCGAATTAATCAAGAAGTTGATGAAGCTGGGAGTCCTGGTGACTGTGAATCAATATATTGATTTCGCCACTGCAGCTGCGCTCTGCAGTGACTACGGCGTAGAAGTGCATCAGGCGAAAGACTTGGCGGAAAGGGTGTTTGAAGAAGCGGAAATCGACGATCCCGCATTGATGGTGCCGAGGCCTCCGATTGTTACAATCATGGGCCATGTTGATCACGGCAAGACCACATTGTTAGACAGTATCCGCAAGTCAAAAGTGGCCGCCAGCGAAGCAGGAGGCATCACTCAGCATATCGGCGCTTACCAGGTGGAATATGAAGGCAAGAAAATAACCTTTATCGACACACCGGGCCATGAAGCCTTCACCGCGATCCGTTCCAGAGGCGCTCAAGTAACTGATATCGCCGTTTTAGTGGTCGCCGCTGACGATGGTGTCAAACCTCAAACCATTGAGGCGCTAAACCACGCCAAAGCCGCCAAGGTTCCGATTATCGTCGCAATCAATAAAACAGACCTCCCCAATGCCAATCCCGACCGTGTGATGCAGGAACTGTCGGAGCATGGGCTCATCCCCGAGGCCTGGGGCGGCGATACGATTATGGTCCAGATATCCGCTCTGCACTGCGAAGGCGTAGATGAACTCCTGGAGATGATCCTGCTTGTCGCAGAAATGGAAGAGTTGAAAGCCAACCCGAATCGGAGAGCCCGAGGGACTGTTATCGAAGCCAAGCTTGACAAGGGCAGAGGGCCGGTAGCCACAGTATTAATTAACAGTGGGACTTTGCGGATTGGCGACAATTTTGCTGTCGGCCATCTCAGCGGCCGTGTCAGGGCTATCATCAACGACCGCGGCGAGAGCATCAAGGAAGCTGTCCCATCCCAACCTGTGGAGATTCTTGGTATCTCTGACGTACCAGAAGCCGGTGATGTCCTTGTAGTTACTGAAGACGAACAAACCGCCAGGCAAGTGGCTCATCTAAAACAGCTCAAGCTGCGGGAACAAGAACTGCGAGGTCCAGCCAGAGCCAACTTAGAGGACTTGTTCGCCCAAATCCAACAGGGTAAAACCGCTGAACTCAATCTGGTCTTGAAAGCAGATGTCCAAGGCTCCCTGGAAGCACTACGCTCATCGTTGGAAAAACTCTCCACCGACGAAGTCCGGGTCAACATCATACACCAGGGAGTAGGCGGAGTATCGGAGTCGGATGTGCAGTTGGCGACGGCGTCCAATGCGGTAATCATTGCTTTCAACGTGCGCCCTGATCCCAATGCTTTGCGAGCCGCCGAGCGGGAGCGTGTTGATATCCGCAGCTACCGGATTATCTACAATGCCATCGATGAAGTGAAGGCGGCCATGAGCGGTTTGCTGGAACCTGAGTACAAAGAAGAAGCCATAGGGCGTGCGGAAGTCCGGCGCACATTCAGAGTGCCCGGAGTTGGAGTGGTTGCCGGCTGTTATGTGCAGGACGGCAAGATCACTCGTTCTGCCCAAGTGCGTGTCCTCCGGGACAGTGTGATTATTCACGAGGGGAAAATCAGTTCGCTGAAACGGTTTAAAGACGATGTCAGAGAAGTGCAGCACGGATACGAGTGCGGCATCGGAATCGAGCAGTTCAACGACATCAAAGAAGGCGACTTTATCGAGGCATATGTGATTAAGGAAATTGCCCGTACATTGTAGGCAATGATGGGGTGACGAAATGAGCCAACGCATAAACAGGCTGCAAGAGGAAATTAAGAAAGAAGTAAGCCACATCATACAGCATAGGGTGAAAGATCCCCGGTTAGGATTTGTCAGTGTGACTGGTGTGGAACTGTCGCGGGATTATGCCTACTGCAAGATTTACATCAGTGTCCTTGGTGATGAGTCAGCCCAGGAACAGACCATGGCTGGTTTGGTGAAAGCCACCGGCTTCATCCGTTCGGAACTGGCCAAAAAAATCCGTTTTCGCAGTGTCCCGCAGTTGACTTTTCACTATGACTCTTCGTTGGAGTACGGCTCCAGAATCAATGCCATCCTCAAAGAACTCAATCGCGACGGGGGAAATGGCGGTGAATAATGAGGAGCGCTTTTTGAAAGCATTACAGCGGTACGATGATTACTTGATCTGTTCCCATACCAATCCCGACGCGGACAGTATCGGAGCAATGCTGGCCATGTATGGATATCTAAAACAGCTGGGAAAGCACGCGGAAATGGCTGTCACCGACCCAGTGCCTGATCTGCCTTTGCCGAACATCGGGCAAATGGGGCCTGTCTCAGCCCGGAAGTACGATCATGTGATTGTTCTCGATTGTGAACCGAAACGAACCGGCGCCATCCATCCCATAATTGAAAAAGCGATAGTCACATTCAATGTGGATCATCACAAAGACAATCCTGGAACCTGTACATACAACTACATCGACACCGAGCAGGCCGCCACCTGCATGATTCTATACCGGTTGTTCAAGAACGCCGGAGCCGATTTCAACCTGGAGCTTGCCCAGCCGTTGTACGCAGGAATTGTGGGGGATACCGGGGGGTTTCGGCATGCTAACACTACTACCGAAGTATTTCTGGCTGCGGCAGACCTCACAGCGCAAGGCGCTGTTCCTCATCTTACCGCCGAGGCAATCTTCGCCACCAAGCCTCTGCAGTTGATCCGTTTTCTCGGATATGCCCTTACCAGAATTGAGACACGACACGACAATCGCTTGGTTTGGCTCGCTCTTTCGGATCAGGATTTCAAGCGGTTCAACGTTGATCCCAGCCATTGTGATCAGTTCATTGATTATGTCAGGATGGTTGCGGGAAGCGAAATTGTGATCTTGTTCCGGGAAATTGCCCCGGATGTGGTCCGCATTGGCTTTCGTTCCCGCGGCCTGAACATCCACCAACTGGCTATCAAGTTCGGCGGAGGAGGGCACCTCATGGCTGCCGGCGCCCAAGTTGACAGCCCGTTGGCCGATACAGTAGAACAAGTTGTAGCAGCAGCTTCCAAACTATTGGAAGGAGACCAGCCATGAACGGGATAATCAATGTACTCAAACCTCCGGGCATGAGCTCGTTTCAAGTGGTGCGCGTTTTAAGGGGTTTGCTTAAAATCAAGCACATAGGGCATGCAGGCACCTTGGATCCTGGAGCCGCCGGAGTCTTGCTTGTCGGTGTCGGCAAAGCCTGCAGACTGCTTCATTTCATATCCGAATTCGACAAAGTGTACGTTGCCGAATTGACACTAGGAATCAGCACCACGACTCAGGACGCAGATGGGGAAACGACAGCCGTCGATGAAACGGTTTCGGTAACCCCTAATCAGCTGGGAACAGCTTTTTCCAGGTTTTTGGGGCGCATAGAACAGATCCCCCCAATGGCGTCGGCGGTGAAAGTGAATGGAAAACCTTTGTATAAACTCCAGCGGCAGGGAATATCTGTGGAACCAAAGCCGCGGAAGGTGTTCATCAAGGAACTGCATATCAACAAAGTATGGACTTATGGAGACTCGTTGACTTTCGGCAGCCGTGTCTTGTTTTATGTCCGCTGTTCGAAAGGGACATACATCAGGACATTGTGCCACGATGTCGGGCGCGCGTTGGGGACACACGCCCACATGTCCTTTCTTGTACGCACAGAAATCGGGCCGTTTTCCTGTGCGTCAAGCCACACACTTGAGGAAATCGAAGCAATGGCCGAAAAGGACGACTTCAGTTTCATTCTGCCGATGGAAGCTGCTTTACCTGATTATCCCCGAGTACGGGTGGCACCTTTAGCCGAGAAAAGAATACTCAACGGAAATGCAGTCACACCTGATTATCTCGTGGATGTGCCTAAAACCTTGACTGTTGGCGACCGGGTATTACTCATGTCTATCGATGGAAATCTGCTTGCTGTCGGCGTTATTCAATATAAAGGCCAGTTGATCTGCCATCCGATTCGGGTTTTGAGGGAGGGAAACTGACTGAAGTTGGACTCGCAGAATTACAACAAACAACGCAAAGCAGTCGTGGCCTTGGGCACCTTTGACGGGGTGCACCGCGGCCATCAACAGCTGCTTCATGAAGTAGCAAGGCAAGCTGCGGCGCGCGGCCTGAGAAGTTTGGTGTATACCTTTGACATCCCTCCTGAACAGTGGTTCAACCGCCGGCTGCAGTTATTGACCGATCAAGCATACAGACAACAGCTTATCTTGGCCCATGGAATCGATGAGGTTGTCTGTACTCAGTTCAGCGTTGAGTTCGCCCAGATCTCGGCCCACAGTTTTGTCGCGGATGTGCTGCTCGGGCAGCTCCAGGCTCAGGCCGTGGTTTGTGGCTTTAACTACCGCTTCGGGCACCGAGCGGAAGGCGACACTTTACTTCTTAAGGAACTGGGCGAACAGTACGGTTTTGAAGTCCAGATAATCCCGCCGATCCTGCATCAAGGCCAGCCAATCAGCAGCAGCCGAATCCGCCGGGCTGTCCAGGAAGGTGAAGTGGAGCTCGCAGCAGAGCTTCTGGGACGCCATCATGCATATACAGGCGAAGTCATATCCGGCAAGAGGCTGGGGAGAGAACTCGGTTTTCCCACAGCCAACATTGAGATTAATCCGATGATTGTTTTGCCAAAGGCAGGTGCCTATCTCACATGGTGCTTCCTTGAGGACGGAGCAAACTATCCTGCCATGTCGTCAGTCAGCCCTAACGGCGGCATCGAATCTCATCTGTTAGGTTTCACTGGAGATCTGTACGGCCGGAGAATCGAGGTCAGGTTTTTGCAGAAGCTCCGCGACTGGATAGTATTCGATAACAAACAAGAGCTTAAGCGCCAGTTGGGCCGAGATTACGAACATGCCAAGGCGCTGTTGGCCAAATATCGTTTACAAGGATACGAAATTGTGTTAAAATAGCAAAGGACTAACCATTTTCTAGGCAGAGACGTATCTCCGGCGTTCTGCTTGGACTATGGTGAAAGACGACGTTATGGAGGTGAGATTGATGATCTCAAAAGAGCAGAAGGAGATACTGATCCAGAAGTTCCAGCGGCATGAGAACGACACAGGATCTCCTGAAGTACAGATTGCGATTTTGACGACTCGCATTGAAGAGTTGACGGAACACTTGCGCATTCACAAGAACGATCACCATTCCCGAAGGGGTTTGTACAAAATGATCGGTCAACGGCGCGGACTGCTTAACTACTTGATGAAAAAAGACATCGAACGCTATCGCAAGCTTATCGATGAGTTAGGTCTGCGGCGGTAAGAATGAGCGGGACGACCCGCTCTTTTTTCAAGCCGTTGCCGAATCAAAAATCAGGGAATACTTTATCAAAAGGGGGTATGCCGATGCCTGAAACATTTATGTTCGAACTAGGAAACCGTACTATGACTCTCGAAGTGGGCGAACTTGCCAAACAAGCCAATGGTGCGGTACTGGTCCGCTACGGCGACACAGTAGTGCTGGTGACCGCCACCATGGCCAAAGAACCCCGGGCCGATATCGATTTCTTCCCCCTGATTGTCGACTATGAGGAGAAGATGTACTCAGTGGGGAGAATACCGGGAGGATGGGGGCGCAGGGAAGGGAAGCCCGGAGAAGACGCCGTTTTGGCCGCACGAATGATCGACCGGCCTTTAAGGCCGCTGTTCCCTGAAGGCTTCCGCAATGATGTGCAAATCGTCGCTCAAGTGCTGTCGGTAGATCAAAACCATTCGCCGGCAATCAGTGCCATGATCGGGGCCAGCGCCGCGCTCACCATCTCCGATATCCCGTTCAAAGGGCCGATCGGTGGTGTGAAAGTTGGGCGTGTCAATGGTGAATACATCATCAACCCGACTCAGGCGCAGGAAGATGAATCAGACATCGATCTTGTGGTGGCCGGAACAGCAGACGCCATCATGATGGTGGAAGCTGGTGCCAAAGAGGTTGACGAAGAAGGTATGCTGCAGGCGATCATGTTTGGCCATCAGGCGATCAAACGGATTTGCGCCGCCATATCGGAGATGGGTGCCAAAACCGGCAAGCCGAAAATGCAAGTGGAGCTGTTTGAGCCTGATCCTGCTGTGGCTGAGTGGGTAAAGGACTATGCAGCAGACAAACTGATGGACGCCCTTAAAACCGATGACAAACAGGAACGGCAGCAGGATTTGGACCAAGTCCAATCTCTCATCCATGAAACATACCGTGCCCAATTCGGAGAAGAGCAGTACGAAGAAGCAGTAAAGTCGATCAATTACATGATTGACAAGTTGACCAAGGATTTGGTCAGGAAAATGATCATCAGCGGTACCAGGCCCGATGGCCGCAAACGGGATGAGATTAGGCCTATAAGCATCAAAGTGGGCTTGCTTCCCCGAGCTCACGGTTCGGGATTGTTCACCCGCGGCCAAACTCAGGTATTGACCGTGTGCACCCTGGGTTTGAAATCCGATGAGCAGCTTCTGGACAATCTTACCGACGAGGATCGCAAGCGGTATATCCATCACTATAATTTCCCACCGTTCTGCGTCGGCGAGGTAAGGCCAATTCGAAGTCCCGGAAGGCGGGAGATCGGTCACGGTGCTTTGGCGGAAAGAGCGCTGCTCCCGGTGATCCCGAACGAAGAAGAGTTTCCTTACACTATCAGGCTCGTTTCCGAAGTGCTGGAGTCCAATGGTTCGTCTTCGCAGGCCAGTGTTTGCGGAAGTTCTCTGGCGCTGATGGATGCGGGGGTACCGATTAGGCGCCCGGTTGCCGGTATCGCCATGGGATTGGTGAAATCTGACGAAGGGATTGCTGTCCTGACCGATATTCAAGGACTTGAAGACGCCCTTGGGGACATGGACTTCAAGGTCGCGGGCACGAGAGAAGGAATCACGGCGCTTCAGATGGATATCAAGATCGGCGGAGTCAGCGATGAAATCTTGAGAAATGCGCTGGCCCAAGCCCGAAAAGGCCGGCTGTTCATCCTGGACAAAATGGAAGAGGTAATAGACAAGCCGCGGCCCGATTTGTCGCCGTACGCGCCGAGAATTATCACTATGGAGATTCCTGTTGACCGTATCCGCGACGTGATCGGCCCTGGTGGCAAGACAATCCGGAAGATCATCGAGCAAACCAATGTGGCCATCGACATCGAAGACGACGGGAGAGTCTACATTGCCTCCACCGCCGACGGTGACGGTGAAAAAGCCTGCCGCCTCATCGAGAGCTATACCAAGGATGTTGAGGTGGGTTCATCCTACGTCGGGATAGTGAAAAGGATCATGAAATTTGGAGCGTTTGTGGAAATCTTGCCTGGTAAAGAGGGGCTGGTCCACATTTCGCAGCTGTCCAACGAGCGGGTTAACAAGGTAGAAGACGTTGTAAACATCGGAGACGAGATCTTGGTCAAGGTGATAGAAATCGATAGGCAAGGCAGAATCAATCTCTCCCGCAAAGCGGTCCTACCAAATGCGGTGGAAAAAGCCTAAGTCAGTATAGAGCAGGTAAATTCGCCTGCTTTTTTTATTGCCAAAAACTGGTCTAGGAGGTAGACAATGGACTGTTGGGTTGGCCGAGGCACTGTTGTTGAAATAACCGCAGACAAAGGTTCCAAGCAGGAGTTGAAGGTACTAATCGACAATAAGGATGAAAAGGCCGTGAATTTCCCCTCATTGACCGGCAGATGTGAAGCAGGGGATGAGGTGATTCTCAACACCACCGGCGTATCGTTGGGATTGGGATCGGGCGGTTTTCACTTCGTCATGGGAATAGTGGGGAAAGAGTGTCAACCATCGCCTGGAGCTGGCCATATTGTCAAGCTCCGCTATACCCCCAGTCAAGGGCGGGTTTTGAGTGTGGAAGAGCCCGATAGTCCTTTTCACGGTATCTTTTCCTCTGAGGCCTCCATAACGGGGATGCCAGTGGCGGTTGGTTCGCTCCACAGCATGCTGGCACCGGTGTGCATCGGCTTCAAACACTTGAATCCAGAGGGACGGATAGTCTACCTGATGAGTGACGGCGCTTGCCTGCCGCTGGCATTGAGCGATACGGTACAAACCCTCCTGGAACGAGGGCTTCTTGATGACACAATAACTTTCAACCATGCTTTCGGCGGCCATTATGAAGCTGTGAACGTGTACAGCGCTCTGTTGGCCGCAAGGCATGTCTGCAGCGCCGACGCCGCGGTTATCCTCATGGGGCCTGGCGTAGTCGGTACCGGCACCACGTGGGGTACAACTGGTCTGGAGCAGGGTATATATTTGAACGCCGTGAATACCCTAAAGGGGTATCCTATAGGCGTCGCGCGGCTCAGCTTTGCGGATCCGCGCCTCCGTCATCAGGGTATCAGTCATCACACACTTACTGCCCTGGGACTGATTTGTGAGCGCCCGTGCACAGTTCCTCTGCCCGCCGACCTTCAAGGCTTTCAGCTGATAAAGGACCAGTTAGGCCAGTTAGAACGGCATCATATTCAGTGGGTGGACATCACAGCCTATCGCAGACTGCTTCAGCATGCCCCGGTCGAGCTCAGATCGATGGGGCGCGATTACCATGCCGATCCTTACTTTTTTGAAGCAGCACTAGCGGCCGGCCTGCATGCGGCTGAATATTGTAATGCTTGTGCCACTCGCCAAGAGTCGTGAATTTGTTCGCGGCATGATTGATTTGCGCCAAAACCCAGTCCTTTTTGCCGATGATCACAATCACTGTCAACCCTCCTCTGAGCCTGCCCTAGTAGTCTATGCGTTTTTTCAAGATTGATGTCAGCAAGGAGGATTGCTGTGAGGACTTTGATTTTGGTCCGCCATGGCGAATCATTGTGGAATAGAACCGGAAAGTATCAAGGCCAGCAAGATATAGGCTTGTCCAGCGAAGGCGTCCGTCAGGCAGAAAGACTAGCCGAATTCTTCAGTTCTTGGCGTTTTGAGGCGATCTACGCTAGCGACCTCGCCAGAGCTAGAGACACAGCCGCTGCCATAGCAAAGCGCCATGCGCTTCCGGTAATCATGGACGCTCGGCTTCGGGAATACGCGTTTGGGACATGGGAAGGATTGACACGGGAAGAGATCGAACTTAGGTATGCGGAACTATTCGCTAAAAGGAAACAAGACATCAATACACCCATACCCGGCGGTGAAACAGGAGCCCAAGTGCAGGCCCGTGCTATGGAGTGGCTTAGGGAGACAACTGCCGCCCATATCGGGACAGTCTTGGCAGTCAGCCACAGCGGTACGATCCGGACGCTTATCGCAGGAATTCTCGATACAGATATCACCAAGTGCCACCGATTGAGAATCGCCAACTGTGGATACTCCATCATCCGCAGTGAAGGCAAAGGCCCACAGTTTCGATTCTATATCGAAGGAGTCAACTGTTCGCCGTGGCTTGAACCCCTGTGACATAACTCTGTCCTTCTTGTCATATGATTCGCTAGACAGGCAAGAAGGAGGTAAGAGCGATGCTGTATTATTTCCGGCAGCGCCTGGCCGTTTTGGCCGCGGTTGTGCTTCTGTTCCTGATGGGTGTGGGGTTCGGATCGATAGCTGCCGGTACTCTGTCTCAGCCTCAGGCTGCGGATCTCCGGGAGTATCTGCTCAAATTCTATGCCAATTTGCCGCAAGAACTGGCCGGCACCGGCCGTCATGCGCTGGCGCGGCGGGCTCTAGTCGACAACATCGTCAAGATCAGCGGATTGATATGGGTTTTGGGTATGACCATCATTGGAGTCCCATTGGTTTTCGGCATTGTTTTCGTGCGGGGATTCGTTTTGGGTTTTACCGCTGGTTTCATCATAGCCGAAATGAAGCTCGGCGGTATTGTGATAGCGGCCGCTTCGCTCTTGCCTCACAACCTGCTTTTGATTCCCGCGCTGATTATTGCCTCCACGGCAGCGCTGTCGTTCGCAGGAGCCGCAGTGCGGACCTTGATCGGTACAGAGCATGGCGGTATTGTCAACCAGTTTTTAGCCACCACATTCATCATCTTTATGACCAGCCTGCTTCTGGCTGCGGCATCTTTGGTGGAGATGTACATAACACCTGAATTAATGCAGCTGTCAAGGCGGCTGATCATGTGAGCAAGGGTGATTGGCTTTGGAACAGGAACTTAATTTACTACGGGATTACCTCAACCACTTGGTGGTGGAACGGGGCTTGAGCAAAAACACCACAGAGGCATACCACAGTGATCTGAGCCAGTTTTTCAGTTTTCTGAAAGAACGAAAACTTTCCTGCCTGGATGTTACCGCCGACACGATTGTCGATTTCCTTGGCACACTGGAGTCACAGACGGCAGGAAAGCCTACCACTCTGGCCAGAAAGACATCGGCCATCAGAGGTTTTTACCAGTACCTGCTCATCGAGGAACTGATAGGGGAGAACCCATGCAGTCTGCTGGAAAACGCCAAAGCGGAGTCAACACTGCCGGATGTCCTAACTGTCGCTGAAGTGGACAAGCTGCTCAGCTCGCCGGACTTGACCTCAAAAATGGGCTATCGTGATCTGGCCATGCTGGAAGTGCTGTATGCCACAGGGCTCAGGGTTTCGGAACTCGTCGGTCTGAACCTAGGTGATATTGATCCACTAGGATTTGTGCGCTGCTTGGGCAAAGGAAACAAAGAGAGGATTGTGCCTATCGGCAGTAAGGCTCTGGCTGCAGTACAAGCGTATCTTGAACGCTGCCGCGCCAAAATTGTGAAGGATCGAAGCCAGCGGGCGCTGTTCGTGAATGCAAGAGGCAAACGGATCAGCCGGCAGGGTTTTTGGAAAATCCTCAATCATTATAAAAATCAATGCGGCATCAAAAAACATCTCAGCCCCCATACCCTCCGGCACTCTTTTGCCACTCATCTGATCGCCAACGGAGCCGATCTGCGGTCGGTACAACAGATGCTTGGCCATGCGGATATCGCCACAACGCAGATTTACACACATCTAACCCGTGAGCATCTGCGCTCAGTATACCTTGCGGCCCATCCCCGATCGGAGAAGAAACCAAAGGAGGGAGCAGAGAACCATGGGTAGATTTGTGCTGATCGTATTGGACAGTGTAGGAGTCGGCGAGCTTCCTGACGCTTGGAAATATCAAGATCAAGGCAGCGATACACTTGGCAATGTCGCCGAGGCTGTCGGGGGCCTCAGGTTGCCGAATCTGGAGCGTCTTGGGCTGGGCAATATTCATCCAATTCTGGGCGTTTCACCGCAAGCAAATCCCTTCGCGGCCTGGGGAAGAATGGCTGAACGGTCTTACGGCAAGGACACAACCACGGGGCATTGGGAAATAGCCGGAATCATCCTAGACAAACCGTTCCCCACATACCCGAACGGTTTTCCAGAGCAGGTTATCGCAGCATTTTCGCAGGCGATCGGAAAACCTGTGTTGGGAAACAAAACAGCGTCTGGCACCGAAATAATTGATGAGCTTGGCCCGGAGCATCTTCAGTCCGGCTCACCCATCGTTTACACCTCAGCCGACAGTGTATTTCAGATCGCCGCCCATGAGGAGATCGTCCCTTTGGACACACTTTACAGTTGGTGCCTCGCTGCCCGTCAGATACTTACCGGTGAACATGCTGTGGGCAGAGTGATTGCCCGCCCCTTTATCGGAAAGGCCGGCAGCTTTCAGCGCACATCAAACCGCAGGGACTTCAGCCTGCCGCCTGTAGGTAAAACCGTTTTCGATTATCTGTACGAACACCATGTTCCCACAACTGCAATCGGCAAGATCAACGACATTTTTGCCGGCCGGGGAATTCAGCAACACTTTGACGCCCACGGCAATAACCAAGTCGTCGCCGCTGTGTTGGAAGCACTGCGAACGACATCTTGCGGTTTGATCTTTGCCAATCTGGGGGATTTTGACACTTTGTGGGGACACCGCAATAATCCACAGGGGTACGCTGAGGCTCTCAGTGAATTCGACCAGAAGCTGCCTGTTATCATAGATTGCCTTAAGCAGGACGATGTTCTCTGTATCACTGCGGATCACGGCTGCGATCCCACAACACCAAGCACTGATCACTCCCGGGAATACGTGCCGCTTCTGATCTGCGGGCCCCAAGTCAAGCCCGTAAGCTTGGGCACCAGAGCTACCTTTTCCGATGTCTCCCAGACAATCAGCGAGTTTTTTGGACTTGAGCCGGTCTTTCCTGGGGAGAGTTTTTGGCAGCTAATAAACAGAGGTGACCTGGATGGATATGTATGACTTGATTCTCAAAAAACGCGGCGGTGGAGAGCTGGATACCGAGGAAATCAAGTTTCTTGTTGAAAACTACACACAAGGGTTGATTCCCGATTACCAAATGGCGGCTTTTTGTATGGCGGTTTATTTTCAGGGCATGAGCCAGCGGGAAACAGCGGACATGGCTCTAGCTATGGCCAGTTCAGGAATGCAGTATGACCTGTCGTCAATCAGCGGAACGATCATTGACAAGCATTCCACCGGAGGCGTGGGAGACACGACGACCTTGATTGTGGCGCCGTTGGTTGCCAGCTGTGGCGTGCCGGTCGCCAAGATGTCCGGAAGGGGTTTGGGCCATACCGGCGGCACGATTGACAAATTGGAGAGTATACCTGGATTCACATGCGAATTAATGCCTGATCAATTTATCGATCAAGTGAACAGTATCAAAATCGGAATAATCAGCCAGTCTGCGACCATCGCTCCTGCAGACAAGCTGCTCTACGCCCTACGTGATGTGACGGCGACGGTGGACTCCATACCTTTGATCGCTTCATCGATTATGAGTAAAAAAATCGCGGCTGGAGCCGATGGGTTCGTTTTGGACGTCAAGACAGGCAATGGTGCCTTCATGCGGGAAAGAGAACAGGCGGTAAGCCTGGCCAAAGCCATGGTGTCTATTGGTAAAGAAGCAGGCAAACCCACGGTGGCATTAATCACCGATATGGATCAGCCGCTCGGGTACACGATCGGCAATGCCCTGGAAGTCAAGGAAGCCATTCAAACTCTGGCGGGAGAAGGGGCTTGGGACCTGACAGAACTCTGTCTTCGGATCGGGGCGGAAATGCTTGTTTTGGCAGGGCACTCCGCTCGGCCCGAGGATGCTTACCAAGTGCTGCAGGAAAAACTGAGTTCTGGGGCAGGCTTGGACAAGCTGCGGGAGTTGATCACAAGACAAGGTGGCAATCCTGCGGTTATCGACGAACCGTCGCTGCTTCCCCAGGCAGCGTACCAGACAGTGATCAGAAGCGAACGGAGCGGCTATGTCAAATGCATTGACGCCTTGAAAGCCGGCAGGCTGGTCATGCAGCTTGGTGCAGGACGCCAGACGAAAGAGAGTTCTGTAGATTTAAGTGTCGGTATTGAGCTCTGTCAGAAAGTGGGATCGTATGTTCAACAAGACGATGTCTTGGCAGTTGTTCACAGCAACCGGCCCATCAGCGGTGAATATGCGGCTGCCCTTGACTGTTTCACCATAAGCCAGGCTCCGCCTCGGCACCGTCCACTGATATGGCAAAAAATTACAGCTGAAGATGTATAATGAGCAGTCCGCCCCCATACATTTAAGGAAGGGGGAGGTGTTCATGTGCGATATCCCATGCTTGTACGTTTAGCGGCGGTTGCATTGATCACCGCTGTTTGTTCTTTTGTCTGCGCCGCCGCTGAACTCGACCTGTCGGCCAAAGCGGCGCTTTTGATGGAAGCACACAGCGGCCGAATCCTGTATGCCGAAAATATAGACGAACCGCTGCCGGTAGCCAGCATTTCCAAACTTATGACTCTGATCCTGGTCCTGGAAGCGGTTGATACAGGCATGATAGCTCTCAACGATCTGGTTACGGCCAGTGAATACGCAGCTTCTATGGGTGGATCGCAGGTTTGGTTGGAAAAAGGTGAACAGCTGACGCTTGAGGAACTGCTGTACGCCGTGGCGGTGGGCAGCGGCAATGATGCTTCAGTGGCGGTTGCCGAATACCTGGCTGGCTCAGAATCGGCGTTTGTCGCACTCATGAACCAAAAGGCAGCAGAACTGGGTTTGACCAACACCGAGTACAGCAATGCCAGCGGGCTGCCTCCAAGTCTTCTAGGAAGCTCGGGTCGTCAGGTGATGAGCGCCCGGGACGTGGCGGTGCTTTGCCGGTATGCGCTGAACGTGCCGCGGCTGCTTGATTTTGTCTCCACATACGAATACACAATGCGGGCGGATACCACCCGTAAACCGGTGCTTTGGAACTATAACAAACTCCTGCGCCGCTATCAAGGGGTTGACGGCTTCAAAACCGGGTATACAACAGAAGCTGGTCACTGTATAGCAGCCACAGCCGTGCGGGGAGGCCTGCGCCTGATAGCGGTCGTGCTCGGCAGTACCAGCGAAGCGGCCAGAGAGAGTGATGTGACCAAACTTTTGGATCTTGGGTTTAGGGAATACACATACCACTTGATCCATCCCCAGGGGACGGTTGTAGGTGAAATAGTGGTTCCAAAAGGTGATCCCGAAACTGTCAAGCTCATTGTCGGCCAAGATTTCTACGCTCCGGTAAAAAGGGGCGAACAGGATCAGATCAAGATCAGCATCGAGGTTGATGAGCGGCTTCAGGTTCCCATTTCGCAAGAAACAACCATCGGTGCCATCTCAGCGTATCTGGGAGAACTGTTGTTAGGTAAGGCCGATATCAAACCTGAACAAAGCGTTGCCCGCAGCTCAGTTTTCAAGCTCATGACGCGGATAACCAGACAAATGATCCGCAGTTTGACCGAAGGAAGCTTGTGAAGCTTCCTTTCGTTTTATGCCGGGCAGGAATTTGACTTGCCGAGATGAATATCTACAAAATAGTCAACTTTATGAAAATGCAATCGAAGAGGGGAGGAGCGAGCTTGCTGTCGGCGGAAACGGTTAACCAAGCTCTGATTGTTACCCTTGAGGGCGAGTTGGACTTGCATACGGCACCGCCTTTCAAACAGTGCATCGACAGCCATCTGGCGAAGAACTTGGCACTGAAAGACCTTGTCCTGAAGATGGACAAGATCAATTTCATTGACAGTTCAGGTTTGGGTGTTATTCTGGGGCGTTACAAACTAATTCAAAAACGTGGCGGGAAGCTCATCTTCGTAGCCTGCAACCCCCAGGTTCACCGCATCCTCAAGCTTTCGGGCATGCAAAAGATTGCTTACTTTGCTGATTCAGTCAAGGAAGCCTTATCTTTATGATTAGGGAGGAGTAAGAATGGAAGTTAAGAACTGGGTTAGACTGGAGTTCCCAAGTGAATCGGTGAACGTTTTGTTCGCCCGGACTGCGGTTGCCGTGTTTGCTTCCCAACTGGACATGACTCTGGAAGAGATTGAAGATATCAAGGTTGCGGTTTCTGAAGCAGTTTCCAACTGCGTCATCCATGCTTACCGAAACACTTCCGGCAATATCGTTCTCGAATGCCGGTATTCCCTGGAAGAACTGGAAATATCAGTAGAGGATTTCGGCTGCGGCATTCCGGACATTGTTCAGGCGGCGGAGGCCGGGTATACGACGGTTCCCGAGGAAAGAATGGGCTTGGGGTTGGTATTCATTCATGAACTCATGGATCACGTGAATATTGCTTCGGAAGTGGGAAAAGGCACCAAGGTAATCATGACCAAGAACATCCCCCAAAACAGAGGATAGGTGTGAAAATGAGCAATCTGACAATCAGCTTTCACGACTATCCTATCCTGCCTGATCATGAAGTGCGCAGGCTGCTGAAGGAAGCCCAATCCGGCAGCGATGCAGCAAGGCAGAAATTGGTGGAATGCAACCTACGCCTGGTAAGAAGCATAGTGATGAGGTTCGCCCACCGGGATGCGGAAATGGACGATTTGTTTCAAATAGGGTGTATCGGCCTGATCAAGGCGATTGACGATTTCGATCTCAGTTATGATGTCAAGTTTTCCACTTACGCGGTACCGAAAATAATAGGAGAAATCAAACGTTATCTAAGGGAAGCGTCGCCAATGAAAATATCACGTTCACTGCGGGAACTGGCCAGCCGAGCCTTGGCTGTCAAGGACAATCTTGCCAGCGAACTGGGCCGTCCGCCGCTGATTGGTGAAATTGCCGGTGAACTGGGCGTTTCAAAGGAAGAGTTGATTGCGGCGCTGGAGGCGGTTGCCCCTGTAATGTCACTGCAGCAGGTAATCCTGGAGGATGAAGGGGAAGGTGTAAGACTTGAGGCTCAGATAGGCAGCGAACCGGACGGTGACGCACTTTACCTGAAAGATGTTTTGCAAAGCCTGGAACCGGATGAGCGGCGACTGCTTTTACTCCGCTATTTTGCGGAACAAAGCCAGGTGGAAGTGGCTAAAATTTTTGGTGTTTCCCAGGCGCACATATCGCGGATCGAAAAACGAATCCTGAACGAGCTACGAAACAAACTTGAGACGAAGGGATGATCTTTCGAGTGCCGGCAGATTTGCATTTACACACCACCGCATCCGACGGGACATGGAGTTTGCCTGAAGTGATCAACATGGCTGAAGCATGCGGATTGACAACGATCTCCATTACAGATCACGACACAGTCGATGCTTTAACAACTTTATCGACATCACACACCGGCCTGGAGATCATCGCGGGCATTGAATTCGGTACTGAATATTCAAGTCACGAAGTCCATATTCTTGGTTACGGCATAGATATTAGCAATCGGGCACTGCTGAAGACTCTTGAAACGCTTAAAGCAGAGCGCGAGTCCCGAGCCCGGGCCATGGTGGAACGCCTTAATGAACTCGGCTGCAGTATCACTTTCAGCCGTGTCAAAGAATTGGCCGGCCCTGGAACCATTGGGCGTGTCCATATCGCCCAAGCCTTAATGGGAGCTGGTTATACTCAAAGTGTCAGGGAAGGGTTCAGCCGATATTTGGAGATCAACGGGCCTGCGTATGTGCCGCGGAAGAAACTTACCATCAGGAACGCCATCGAACTGATCAAAGGCGCGGGAGGTGTTCCGGTTTTGGCCCACCCAGGTCTGGTTGGTGATGATCAACTGGTAAAAGATGTCATCAACATGGGCGTGTTGGGCTTGGAAGTGATCCACTCCAGCCACGATCGTTGGCAAACTGGCAAATACTATCGAATGGCTAGACAGATGCAGGTTGTCCCCACGGGAGGTTCTGACTGCCACGGCCCACAAGGCAAAGACAAAGCCCTGATCGGCAAATACGCCATTCCCGACACCTGGGTGAGGGAACTGAAAGATCTGATGGCAGTTTCATGAACTGCTCCCGCTTTTTACTTGAAGGTAAACGCGGCTGTGAAGCGAATTGACCTAACAGACAGCATCTCCGGCCGGTTTAGACTACTGAACAACACCCAAGAACTGGAGGCGAGCCAATGGAGCTTCACGGCAGCAGAATCAAACTGCGCCCTATATGCAATGATGATTACCCAAGAATTGTCAGCTGGGGCAAGAATGAGGAAGTCGAGTATTTCAGCGGCGGCAGCTATCCAACCACTCTTGACGAGTGCCGCGCGTGGATGGCTACGGCCCTAAGCAGCCGTAATCGTGTTAGGTTCGGCATTGCCCTGGGAAGCCGCCTCATCGGCGATATTGAACTGGACCATATCGCTTGGCGCCGGGGCGATGCAGAGCTGCGTGTCAGGATCGGAGAAAAAGATCTGTGGGATCTAGGCTACGGAACTGATGCCGTTGTTACACTCCTGGATTATGCTTTTGGTGTCATGAATCTGAACTGCGTTTATTTAAAGGTTTATGCCGACAATCACAGAGCTATCAGGTGCTACCACAAAGCCGGTTTCAAGAAGGAGGGCAAACTGGCCCTAAGCCGCCTGAATCAGCGAGAGATCTATCTTATGCGTGTTCTTAAGAAAGAGTTTTTGCGACGGCAGTTCCGTTTAGCGGCGAACAGTTGACTTTTCTGGAAGCAAGCTGGGAATGCAGCTTGTTTTCTTAATTTCTGCCGCCAATATTCCGGTATGTACCTCGAATGATTTAATTGTAACGATAGCGAGGATTTTGTGGGATGAACAAGGATTTACGGCAATTGTGTCGAACACGTTCATTGTTAGTCCTGTAGACGATAATGGAGGGGTAGTAATGGTTAATATCATCATCAGCGGCGGTCCGGTCATGATCCCATTGTTGCTGTGTTCTGTGGCTGCAGTAGCAATCGGATTGGAAAGACTGTGGTATCTGCTGCGCACAAGAGTTGACACTGAAGACTTGATGGAAGACATTCAGCTGGCGTTGGGGCAGGGCAAGGTGTTGGAAGCAATGCAAATAGCCAAGAAATCCCGAGGACCGGTTGCAGCTATCCTCTCCGGCGGAATCGCTTATTACGACAGGGACAAGCATGAGATCAAAGAAAGAATGCAGGAGATCGGCCGGTTGGAGATCTATAAGATGGAAAAACGGATGAACGTCCTCAACATGGTTGTCAGCATCGCCCCTCTGTTGGGCCTGTTGGGAACCGTAACCGGAATTATTGATGCTTTTAATGTCATGGGAGCGATGAGGGGCATCCATCAGCCTTCGGATATCAGCGCGGGCATCGCCGAGGCGCTGATTACCACCGCCGCCGGTTTGATGATCGCCATACCGACGATGGCGTTGACAGTCTATTTGAACAGCATTATTGACCGCAATATCGCGGAGATGAACAGACGGTCAAACGAACTGCTTGAATTACTCAGTGCCAGGAGTGAGGAGTAATGGAGTTTAAACGCACGACCCGCGGCTCCGGAGGGCAACCCGACCTCGCGCCGATGATTGATGTGGTATTCCACCTGCTTATATTCTTTATGGCCTTCTCAGTGCTTTACCAGACTACTATGAGCATCGATGTGGAACTGCCCAAGGCAGTGAGCGGTTCCGACGTCCGTTCTGATAGGTTCGAAATCAGTGTGACCAAAGACGGGCTTCTTTCTGTCAACAGGAAGATCGTCACCGCGGCAGAGATGGAGCAAGCCCTTAGAGAAGCGTTGGCTGTCAATCCTGATCTGCTTGTGCTGATCAAAGGCGACCGACGGGCGACAGTAGAACAGTTTGTCAGTGCCATGGATATTGTAGCGAAGCTGGGTGTGAACAATATTCACGTCGGTACACAAGAACCTTGATTAAAAGGTGGATTTTATGATGTATTTCGGCGATCGAGAGAACAACAACCTCAATGTGTTCATTTTCCTGTCCCTGATCATCCACGCCGTTGTTTTCTGGGCGATTCCCGACTGGGGCAGTTTTTTCAGGTTCGGAGTTGAAGGTACGTCGCAAGGCGGCATGATCAGGGTTACATACGTGCAGAGCAGCACCGCCGACGAACTTTCTCCGATTACTAATCCTGCCTCGACAACCAGTACTCCCCAGGTCGAACAACCTCGGCCGACAGAGGAACCTCCCAAGGAACATGCCGCTGCCATACCCGTCACTCCGGAGTCCCTTGACAGTATTTCACCACCGGTACGACCTCGGCCGCAGCCCGTGGAAATCTCGGAACCGGCTCCGCCGGTTGTCACCCAACCCCAACCGCAAGAACCGGAGGTTGAAATCGAGCCTGAACCGATCCGGAGCGAAATAGTCACCAGTGAAACAGGACGAGAGATCTACATTGAAGAAGAGGAGCCAGAAACTGAAGTTGAGCCCGTGATTGAACCGGTATCGACTGCCGAACCGGTTGATGAACCCCTCCACGCGGCTGATCCGGAGCCGGAGGCCCATGTACAGTCCGATGCCGAACCAGATGAAGGAGACACTGACGCTTCAGGCACTGGAACCGGCATCGTGGGAGATATTGAGGGAGGCTCCGGTTCTGTCCAAGAGTCAGGCCTGGGAGAAGCGGAAGCTGCGCCACCACCTCCTCCGCCCCCGGCAGCCAGTACCGTGATCAACATTAACGGCAACGGAGGCGTCGCATACCCGAAGGATTCGCAGGATGAGAAGTCTGAAGGAGTTGTACGGTTGGATGTGCTTGTAGGCATTGATGGTCGCGCTCAAGACGTGGTTGTTTTTAATCCTTCAGGCGACCCACGCCTTGATCAGCAGGCCAGGCTCACATTCCTCAGGAATTGGGTGTTTCGCCCCTTGGACAAAACATATATTCTCACCATTGATGTGATCTTTTCACTGGCAGATGGGCCAAGAGTCGAGCCGATCTCCATCCGTTGGGCAGAAGAGTAGCGAAGGGGGAGTGGATGCTGTGGCGGCGCCTTCAAGACAGGCGGTATGCATAATTGCAATTGTTTTGCTCTTTGCCGTATGTTCATTGTCCGCAGCGGCCCAGGAACAAAAGCCGAATCTGGAGATCGCCAACGAGTATATCCGGATCATCATCAACACACTCGAGGAGAACATGGGAAGGTTTTCGGTAGGCACTACCGGAGGCGATCCCGACCGGATCGGCGATGAAAACCAACATTTGATATACGGCGGCGAAGAGCCTTGGACCTCGTACACCACTGTCCGTATCGGTAATCAAAACTGGGTGTACGGCAATCCCACCAACAGACGGGCCGGAAAAAACGGACTTTACGGACAAGTGGTCCAACCTCCCACTATTATCGACGACAAGTTGGTAAGCAGTTGGCAGCTGGGGCCTATTCTCGTCACCCAAATCCTCAGTTTCACAAGGAGCATCACCTCCGGCTTGATGGATACTGCCAAAATCGAATATCATCTTGAGAACACGGATGTTGTCTCTCACATGGTCGGGCTCCGTTTGGTTCTTGATACCATGCTCGGCCAGAATGACGGCGCACCGTTCCGCCTTACAGATCGTGCTGTTCTGACAGACACAGTGTTCTACAGTCATGAAATGCCCGCGTTTTGGCAGGCGTTTGACTCCCTGTCCAATCCGCAAGTCATCTCCCAAGGGACATTGGCCGGCGGAGAAGTCACCCCTCCAAACCGCGTTTATTTCAGCAACTGGGGCAGTATTGTCGACGGCCTCTGGGACTTCAACTACCAGCCCGGGAGAGATTTCATGCGGGCCGGCGAGTTCGAGCTGGACAGCGCGATTGCTCTTTATTGGGATCAGCAGCCCCTGCGCCCCAATGAATCCCGTACATATGTCGCCTACTACGGGCTCGGCGGCGTGACAATCACTCCTGGTGAGCTTTCTGTCGCTCTGACTGCTCCATGGCAGGTGAAAGCGGATCAGCGGCACCGAGAGACATTTACCATTGTGGCTTATATTGAAAACACTGGCGAGGGCGAAGCCAGAGATGTCACTGCCACTCTGCGTCTTCCGGAAGGGCTTGAACTGCTGAACGCCGGGGACAGTCTCCAGCGCCGTTACGGAAATCTCGCAGTCGGTGAGACCTATCAGACAAGCTGGCAGGTAATCCCTAACGGGGCTGTTTCCGGGGATGTCAGCTTTGAAGTGTTGGTGGAAGCCACCAACAGCGAATCGAGCTTGGCAAAGCGCAGTGTGCAGATTGTCAAACCAGACTATTTGGAAATAGACCTGATTGGTCCGTTGTTCTTGTCTGTAGAGAACGAACGCCTGTCGCCACTACCGATGGAAGTCATGGCAAAGGTCACCAACACAGGTGGGGCGACGGCATATAATGTGGAAGCAGTGCTGCACCATCCCTTGATCAGACTGGCCAGGGGCGATGTGCCCGTCAAACGCCTCGGCTCGATTGCTCCGAATGATGCGGTGACTGTCACATGGTATTTGGATCCTACGGGGATATCCGGACAACTGGTCTACTACCTTGACGTGATTTCGGATACGGACAGATATGCTTCGAACCGGAACGAAGTGTTTATCCCGTATATCGAGCCGAAGGTTTTTGTCGGCGAGCCTCAAACCTCGCAAGGCAGAGTAGCCGCAGGCCAGTATTTCTCCATATCGGTCTGGGCAACCAACATACCAGATTTTCGCAAAGCTGTGTTAGAAGTGAACTATGACCCACAGTACCTGGAGATCGTCGGCCGTTCGTTGGACATTACCCGAGGCACATTGTTTGTAGACCCTGATCCCGAACAATCCTTACTGCTTAAATGGGATATTCCTCTGGTGGACAACCTGAGGGGAGTGGTGTCGGGCATTTCCGGTGATCGCGGCAGCATGCAGTCATCCGATTCCGCGTTCGGGACTTTGATCACCATCCATTTCCGGGCTAAAAAGAGCGGAATCACCCGAATCGGACTCAGCAATGTGGCAGTATTTGACAGCAAATTGATTCCCATCGATGTTCGGGTCATCGACAGAGATATTGTGATTGAATAATGTTAAGGGAGGAAACTTGGATGAAGGGGTCGCGTATCTTATGTGGAGTGCTTGCGCTGATCTTGCTGTTCGGAAGTTTATCTCAACCTGTTCTTGCCAGTGTTAAAGATGTGCCCCCAGACCACTGGGCCTATCAGGCGGTTGTTTCCCTTGTAAACCGCGGGTTTTTATCGACATATGAAGACGGCAGCTTCCAAGGAACCAATTCAGTGGACCGCTACACGCTGGCGGTAACAGTAGCCAGGATTCTGGATGAAATCGAGGCAGGCCGGATCATAGGCTCCCAAAGCGATGCCGAGTTATTGCGTGAACTAACCACTGAGTTCCGGGCTGAACTTGTGCAGTTTTATGCTGACAAACAGCGACTGGAGAGTGCGGTCGCCGAAACTCAGAAACTCGGATTGGCCACCGAAGAGCGCCTGAACAACGTCGTGGCCGGCCAAGTGCAGCTCAGCGATGAAGTCGCCAAAATCAAAGCGGATCTAATGCAAGAAGCGAACAAGACTTCCGAAGCATTGGCTGAGCTTAAGGCATCCATCGATGAGCAGAGGGCTGCAGTTCAAGCTCTTCAGGAACTGCTCGACACTCGTCAATCGCAGCTGTCAGGCCAAGTCACAGATCAAGGCGATCGCCTGGAGCAACTGCAGAGTGCTTTGATTAAGATTGACCAAAACCTGATGCTGCAGCAGAGCGATATTGATCGGATCTTCAACTGGATTGCCGAAAAGGATTTGATCTTCTCCATGCTCGTCTTCGACGAAGAGCTTGAGCAATCCATCAATGAACTGTCCGACGCGATTGCATCTTTGAACAAAGATCACGGCTCGGAAATAAATGATCTGCAAAACCGACTGGATAGCCTGATCGCCGCTGTGGCGAAAGCGGACGGGGAAATGGTCCGCACTCAGGAACAGTTTAAAATCCAGTTGGAGAGCTTGAGCCAGCGCAATCTCGAGGTTAAGAACGAACTTGAGCAGCTGACATCGCTTTTGGCACAAGAACGGCAAGAGCGGGCCGCTGTGGACAGCGAGTACAATACAGCGCTGAAGGAACTTGAGGCTCAAGTGCAGTATCTGTCCACCCAGGTTGGTATTTCTGAAGAGGAGTTGGCATCTCTTAACAAGCGCATCTCCGAAGAGATTGCTGTGCAGATGAATGCAGCCTTGATACGGGAACGGAGCTTGTCCAGTACTGTCGCAGAACTACAAGCGGAGTTCGACAGCTACAAACTAACGGCAGAGAAAGAAATCAAATCGGCCAAAAACACAGCTATGATCGCGATTGCAGCCGCCGTTATCAGTGTGCTGATCGGATTTGTGAAATAGTGCCGTGTAACACTGATCGACTCTAACCTACTTTGTGCAGTAGGTTAGAGTTTTTTATTCCATATCCAGGTTATGACTTTCAAGTCCTTGCAGGGAAATATTGGATAATAATCGAATTATGAAGTACTTTGACAGACTACCTCAGTATTTCCGAAAGGAGTTTCCGTCCATGGAAAGAGAATTAGCGGTAGAGAAGGAAATGCAGCTGGTTGTGTTCCGTCTTGCCAGTGAGGAATTTGCTTTTGAGATAACTCAAGTGCGCGAGATCATAAAACCACCGAGCATTACAGTCCTTCCTCATGTGAGCGAGTATATAGAAGGAGTCACGAACATCCGCGGCGATATCATACCCATCATCTCGCTGCGGAAACGCTTCAGTGTGCCCGAAGCCGAACGGACGCCTGAAACACGCGTGATTATCGTTGAATTTGATGAAACCAGTGTTGGGTTTGTGGTGGATGCCGTAACCGAAGTCATGCGGATTTCCGAAACTGCCGTCAAGTCTCCGCCCCGCACTGTCGCCGGGCTGCGCTCTGAATACTTGAAAGGTGTTGCGCAAGTTGAGGAACGCCTGATCATCCTGTTGGAGGTCGGTAAGATACTCAGTTCTGAAGAGCAGATCGAACTGAAGAACCTGGATAACGTCAGAAACGAAATCGCAGGGACTGGAGAAACCAACTGACTTTGCCGATATAAAAAGTATAGGAGTGAGGTGAGGCAAAGATGGAAGACATTCTCAGCCAGTCGGAGATTGATCTGCTGATTAAAGCCACCCTCGAACCGGAAACGCTCGAGGCACCGTTGGAAAACATAGCAAGCGACCATTACGATTTTACCAAGCCCAACAAGTTCTCCAAGGATCAACTGCGGGGGCTGCAGAGAATTCACGAGCAGTTTTGCCGCGCCTATTCCGGGCTGATGTCAGCAAAATTCCGGACTAGGTTCAACCTGCAGTTTCAGACAATCGATCAACTGACCTTTGGCGAGTTTGTCCGTTCGCTGCCAAACCCATCAGTACTCAGTGTGTTTGAGGCATCACCGCTGCCGGGAAGTATTGTTGTGCAGCTGTCACCGGACAGTGCCTTTATTATGCACGACCGGTTGTGCGGCGGCCAAGGACATGTTTATGGGTTCTCCCGCGGATTGACCGACATAGAGATGGCCGTATTCAAACGACAGGTGATCGCCAGCTTTGCCAGGATTCTGAAAGACGCCTGGCAAGATATTGAAACAATTGATTTCAGATTGGAGCAGCTCGAAAGCAACCCTCAATTCTTGCAGCTGGCATCGGACAGAGATGTTGTTGTAGTGGTCAGCCTGCGCTTTGAGTTTAACGATGTCACAGACAACTTCAACATTTGCATACCGTTTCGCACTATTGAACCGCTGCTTTCCAAGATTACCCAGCACCGGTTGTTTGAGTCGCTGGCACCGCCGGATCCAGAGAAGATCGCTCAGCTTAAGGAGAAGGTCAAGACAGTGATCATCCCAATAGAGGTGGAACTTGGATCGGCTGCCGTAACTGCTGGTGATCTGTTGAGCCTGGAGGTTGGTGATGTGATCGAACTGGATCGTAAACGTACCGAGAATGTCGATGTGAGAATCGGCTCTCTGACCAAGTTCAAGGCGACCCCAGGCAAGCTGGGGGATAAGCTTGGAGTAGTGATTACATCCATTTGTGATGCACAAGAGGAGTAGAAAAATGAGTGGTGAACTGCTTAACCAAAATGAGATCGATGCTCTGGTGCGCGATACTCAAGAAGGAGATATGGAAGGCTACCTGACCGAAGAGGAACGGGACACCCTGGCGGAAATTGGCAACATTTCCATGGGCAGTGCAGCTACAGCCCTATCTTCGCTGATCAACAAAAAGGTTACCATAACTGTTCCTAATGTGCGGGTATCCACCTTGGCCGAGATTCAGAAGAGTTATCCCATTCCATGCATCGTCGTCAAGGTAGAGTATGTCGAAGGCCTGCAGGGGAACAATCTGTTGGTGATCAAGGAAAAAGACGCTTCGGTGATTGGCAATTTGATGATCGGGACGGATGAAAACGAGATTCCCGACGAGGTGGATGAACTGAGCCTCAGTGCCCTGACCGAAGCGATGAACGTGATGATGGGCTCGGCCGCCACATCCATGTCCGAGATGTTCAGGTACAAGATCAGTATCTCGCCCCCGGAGTCGTTCCGCCAAAACCTTGCCGAGAAGATCGATTATGTTGACAGTGAACGCTTGTATGCTGTCGTCGCATTCCGTTTCAACATTTTGAATATGGTCGACAGCGTGATGCTGCAGATTATCGATCTTGAATTCGCCAAGGCAATGGTATCACAACTCCTGGCTATTGAGGCTGAAAAAGCCGGCGCAGAAAGACCTGTGGAAACATCACAGCCCAGTGAGACCCCCAGAACTGAAATTGTTGATCGGGAGCCGATTGCTGCCACGCCATGGTCCGATCTTGAGCAGGCGCCTGCACAGGCAGAAGACCTCGGCAACTTGAACATCGACTTGATCAAGGATATACCTGTCAACATCCGGGCCGTTCTGGGACGCACTCGCATGTCGATTGAGAACATCCTGAAGCTGGGGCCCGGCCATATCATGGAACTTGATACTCTTGAGGGAGAACCGATCGATGTGTACGCCAACGACACCCTGATCGGACGCGGAGAAGTTGTAGTGGTAGGAGAGCAATTTGGCATCCGCATTACGGAAATCTCTACTCCCAAAAACCGGATCAAGAGTATCGGCTGACGATTGGTGGAAGGGGGTAGCAGGAGTTGGACGCTTCTGAATTCAAAGATGTATTTGCCGCCGAAGCGCAAGAATACTTACAGGCTTTGAACAAAGACTTGCTGCGGCTGGAGAGCAATCCCGACGATCGGGGTGCTTTGAATGACATGTTCAGGGCAGCACACAGTCTTAAGGGTATGTCCAGCACTATGGGTTATCAGGAGCTTGCCGACTTCACGCATCAGATTGAAAGTGTGCTCGATCTTCTGCGTGTCGGCGAGCTGTCTGCCGATGAAAAGGTAGTCAACGTCCTGTTCAGAGCCTTTGACGATCTGCAGGTCTTGTTGGAGAAAACCTTACTTGATCAACCCTTGCCTGACTTGGAGGAGACCAAGGCCAAGCTTAGAGACCTGGTCATCAAACAGGATACTGTGGACATCGGCACTGAACTTGATGAGTCGGACGACAGTCCGTTAAAAATAGACGTTGAATTGGACGGCTATGATCGGGAAGTATGCCAACAGGCTGCTGGTGAGGGTTACGCGCCATACAAGATTTTTATCACTTTGCGTCCCAAGACGCTCCTGAAATCGGTCCGTGTCTATACAGTGTTTCAGGCGTTGGAAAATCTCGGCACAATCATCAAATGCAATCCGTCCGCCCAAGACCTTGAAAACGAACAATTTGACCGAGACTTTGCAATCATTTTATTGACTAAAGCTGACCAAAACACTATTAAACACACGGTGGAGAATATCTCTGAAATCGAAACAGTTTTCGTGGAACCAATCGAATTACGGGGTGGTGCTGCTGAAAAATCCCAAACATCTCGCGAAGTGGCTGCCGCTGCTGAAGAAGCAGCCTGTACAGAAGCTGAAGTAGGAGTCAAAGAGCAAGATCGAGTATTTCAGGGGTACTCCCGTGGTGTCTATAGTGATCGCTTCATCCGTGTGGAAACGGACCGGCTTGACAGTCTTATCAATCTTGTGGGAGAACTGGTCATCAGCAAAACGCAGGTACTGGAAATCGACTCGGAGCTGCTAACCGACACTGCCCGCAACGCGCTCGTGCAGCTTGATCGGGTTACCACTGATCTTCAGTATGCGGCAATGAAGCTGCGGATGGTGCCGATTAAGCAGGTTTTCGACCGCTTCCCCAGGTTGGTTCGGGATTTGGCCCAGGCAGCGGGAAAGAACATCAATCTTGAGATTTATGGTGAAGATACTGAACTTGATCGTTCGCTTGTCAACCAGATCGGCGATCCGCTGGTGCATCTCATCCGGAACAGCATTGACCATGGGATCGAGACCGCTCAAAAGCGTTTGGCCGCCGGCAAACCTGCTCAAGCCACCTTGCGGCTCAGCGCGTTCCACGAAGGTGGCCACGTGATCATTCAAGTCTTTGATGACGGCCAGGGTTTAGTGCTGAGCCGCATCACCGAAATCGCCAGGGAACGTGGGCTCATTCCACCTGATTTCGACGGTGTGGTTACCATGGAACAGGCCATCGACCTGATCTTCCAGCCTGGTTTCAGCACCAACGAGGTTGTCACTGATCTGTCGGGGCGCGGTGTGGGCATGGATGTAGTCAAGAGCATTGTCGAGGGATTGGGTGGACATGTGGAGATCGAATCCAGCCCTGGGGAAGGAACATGTGTCACAATCAAACTGCCGCTTACTCTAGCGATCATCAAAGCACTGTTGATCAACTGCGGTAATCAGGTTTATGCATTACCGATCCAGTCAGTACGTGAAAACTTGTTGGTGACGCACTCTCAAATTAAGACCGTGTCCCAACAGAACGTGATTGTGCTGAGAAGTGAGATCCTCCCAATAGTCGATCTCGCTGAATCATTAGGATTTGCGCCTCAAGACCACGGAGACACTCTCACGGTTATTGTCGTGGAATCACATGGAGAAAAGGCAGGGTTTATCGTGGATGACATAATAGGGCAGCAGGAAATCGTGATCAAGTCGCTGTCCGATTTCCTCGGCAGCATTCGCGGTATTAGTGGTGCTACCGTGCTCGGTAACGGAGAAGTGGCACTGATATTGGATCACAACTCATTGATCAAAGGGAGGAATGATGTCGTTGGCTAAGACAGTCCTGATTACCGATGACACAGCATTTATGCGCATGACGCTGAGAAATGTTATACAGAAAAATGGATTCACTGTTGTAGGTGAGGCGGCTGACGGAGAAGAAGCCGTGAATAAATATAAAGAACTGCGGCCGGATCTGGTCACTATGGATATCACAATGCCCAAAATGGATGGGATAACCGCCATAAAAGAAATTGTAAAATTTGATCCCAACGCCAGAATCATTGTTTGCAGCGCCATGGGCCAAAAACCGATGGTCATTGAAGCATTGAACGCCGGGGCCCGGGATTTCCTGGTTAAACCGTTCGACGCACAGCGGGTAGTCGAGGCACTTCACAAGGCTTCTAGTTAGGAGGTCTTACTGTGAAAGACAAACTGGATTTTTTGTCAGAGCTCGGCAATATTGGCGCAAGCTATGCCACAACAGCTCTGTCAAAAATGCTCCACGATGCCAAACTGAAGCTGACGGTACCGCAATCGCGCTTGCTCTCATTTAATGAAGCTGCCAACTATATTCCTGATCCGGAAGCTGTTGTTGTCTGTGTGTATATGCGGATGGTGGAAGGATTCGAAGCCAATATCGCTTTTATCCTGCCACTGAACAGCGCTGTTGCTTTGGCTGAGTATTTAACGTCCGAAAAATCGGACCATCTATCTGAATTGGGCCTGTCGGCACTGCTTGAGGTTGGCAATATTATGCTTAGTTCATATCTTACTGCATTGAGCATGCTGTCGGGAGCGAAACTTACACCTACTGTGCCGGGAATTGCTGTGGACATGAACGGCGCAATCTGGGAGAGCATTTTGGCGGATGCCGGCATTACCGATTTTGTTACTGTCCTGGAAACGCATTTTTCCACTGACAATATGGAATTGTCAGGGAATTTATTTTTTATACCCGACCATGATCTGTACGACTTTCTGTCACAAAAGGTTTCTGGTTTCTTGTTGGAGGAAAATACATGAACGAGGTCTTCGTCAATATGGGTCAAATAGGGGTGTTAAGGAACAGCGGTGTTTTAGTGACAGTCGGGTTAGGTTCATGTGTCGGTGTTAGCCTTTATGATCCGAGTACGAAGGTGGGAGCGTTAGCCCATGTTTTTTTAGCTAAGAGTAGAGAAAACACCGACCGCGAAACCATACCCGGGAAATATGCAGATACTGCCATACCGGCCTTGATTGACATGGCTGTAAAAGCAGGGGCCAACAGGAACAGATTTCAAGCCAAAATTGCAGGTGGTGCCCATCTTTTTGACAACTTTAAGTCCGACATGCCTCCTGTCGGACAGAAAAATGTCGAAGCGGTAATAGAACAATTGAATAAATATAAGATACCCATAACTGGCAAAGATGTCTTTGGCAAACGGGGACGGAAAATGTCGCTATACGTTGATACAGGAATTGTAGTGGTTACAACCATCGGTCAAGAATCGATCCAGATTTGAGGTGGGCACAATGGCAATCAGAGTCTTAGTTGTGGATGACAGCGCATTTATGCGCAAACTAATTTCCGAAATTCTCAACGAACAGCCGGACATCGAAGTGGTCAGCACAGCGCGGAACGGTCTTGATGCCCTGAAGAAGCTTGAGCGGTACCAGGTGGATGTCGTTACGTTGGACCTGGAGATGCCGGTTTTGGACGGAGTGGCAACCATTGAGCGAATCATGGCCACCCATCTTATACCCATACTGGTGATCAGCAACTGGGCCGAACGAAGCTTTGAAGCCACAATCAATGCCTTGTCCAAAGGCGCGGTTGACTTTATCGCCAAGCCATCCGGCACGATTTCGCTTGACTTGCGGAAAATAGGCGCTGAATTAGTAGACAAAGTCCGTTCGCTCGCAGGTGTGGTTGTTTCCAAACCTGTAACCCGTAAGGCTGCTCCCAGGCCGGTAATCCGGCCCCGGCAGAGGGTAAAAGCAAAGGCTGATGTCAGCGACGTAGTTGTGGTGATTGGTTCGTCCACAGGTGGGCCGAGGGCCCTGGAGGAGCTGTTTGTGCGGCTTCCGGATGATCTGGGCGCCGGGATTCTGGTTGTGCAGCACATGCCTAAAAACTTTACCCGCAGTCTGGCCCAACGTTTGAACGCTCTTTCTCCATTGGAAGTCAAAGAAGCAGAAGAAGGCGACACGATCAGAAACGGCTTGGCACTGGTTGCGCCCGGTGATTATCATCTGGTTGTCGATCACAACAAACAAGTGAGGCTGAATCAAAACCCGCCTGTTAAGTATCTACGCCCATCGATCGATGTCACAATGCTCAGCCTGATCGATGTTTTTCAGAATCAGGTTGTCGGGGTTATTCTTACCGGAATGGGCAACGACGGTTCCGAAGGCATGTCCGCTATCAAACGTACCGGCGGATACACCATTATTCAAGATGAGGCCACCGCGACGATTTTCAGCATGCCCAAGGCTGTTTTGGAGCAGGGAAATGCCGATCATATACTGCCAATTGATCAGATCGCTGATATGATTGTCGCTTTGGTGAACGAATTCTAGTGGAGGATCGCACGCATGGATTATGAAGTCTTTAAAGCCAAAGTCCGCGACCTGATCCAGCTAGATCTGAGTTCTTACAAACAGCAGCAGATGAAGCGCCGAATCCTGCAGTGGATTGCCCGTCATGAACTGAACGATTTTTCAGGGCTTTTTAATACACTGAAAACTGACGCAGATCACCGCCGCGAATTCATCGACTATTTGACAATCAATACGTCCCACTTTTTCCGCGATCAAGGTGTTTTTGACTATCTTGCAGAAAAAATCCTACCGGCAATCGCTTCTTCGCAAGCGCGGATCTGGAGCGCAGGATGCTCCATAGGCGCTGAACCATACTCTATAGCCATGATCATGCTGGACAAAAAGCTTCCTTTTGCTGAGATAATCGCCACAGACATCGACGAAGACAGTCTTAAGAGAGCAGCGGCAGGCGTCTATTATCCCAATCAAGTGAGCCAAGTGCCCACCAGCCTGCTGGAGCGCTATTTTACCACGGGAAAAGATCACTACCAGCTCAAAGAAATCGTCAAGCGGCAGGTCAAGTTTCTAAAGCACAACCTTTTGACCGATCCGTACCATAAAGGTTTTGATCTTATTCTCTGCCGCAATGTATTCATCTATTTCACCAGCGAGATTCAAAACCGTTTGATCAAGCAGTTTGTCGCGTCTCTGAAACAAGGTGGGTATTTTGTTGTCGGTTCGGCCGAATTGATTATTAACCCGGCCGTGTATGGATTGGATCGGGTAAGTTACTGCATCTACCAAAAAGGTTAATTTGGTTAAGGATGTGCTGCCAATGGCCAAATCGGTGATTTTCCACGGAGAGACAATTGAAAAGGCAATTGACGCTGGGCTTCAGCAGCTTGGTGTCGATCGTTCACAGGTGAGAATAGAGGTCATCAGTGAACCGAAAAAGAGCATTTTTGGCTTACCTATCAAATCAGCCGCCGTAAAACTGACACTACTAGATGACGAAAACAAAGATCCAAGCGCAAGTGAGTCTCCAGCGCCGGTAGATGGGCTTCTTTGGGTCGAAAACGGAAAGCTCCAGTATTCTCCGCCGCAGGCAGGCGGTGAGAACCCTGTCCTGATATTCGACGACCTGGTGACAGTGTATTACAACGACACCCAGTGCAAGCACAGGGTCGAACTTGATCAAGGATTTGAACCACTACGGCTTGAACTGCCCGAGGACCAGCAGCCGCGCAAAGACTTGAATATTTATGTCACGTCAGATCAGCTCCAAGCTTATGTAAGGATTAACAAGCTTGACGGCTGCCGATACTACCTAGTTGATCAGCCGCCGACCAGACTGCTGGAATTGAAGTTGGAAAAAGAAATAATCCCTGCACCAAGTATCACCGCCGAAGAGATTCTGGATTTGGCTAGAAATGCAGGAATCACCTACGGGTTTAATCTAGAGAAGCTGAGAGGCCCAATCCCGTCGGATCAAGATGAAATCCTGATCGCTTCTGGCAGGGCACCTGTTCAACCGAAAGATGGCTCTGTCGAATATGAGTTTGAAAAACACGAACAACAAGAGCCAGACTTGGATGCGGACAGAATTGACTATTATGAGTTGAAACCTGTTCTGTCTGTTGAGCGCGGCGCCCTGCTCGCCAGAAGAAACTTGGGGATTCCCGGTGAAAAAGGGATTACGGTTTACGGCAAAGAAATCCCTGTGCCCAGCCCCAAGGAGAAACCTATTCTCGTAGGTGATGGTGTTTACTTAAGTGATGACGAGTTGACAGCCTATGCCGATCGCGACGGCCTGCCGGTTGTCCAGAACGGTGTTCTCAAAGTGCTCAAAGTGTTTGAGCTTACACGGGATGCAAACCTGCAAACAGGCAATATCCGGTTTAACGGCGAAATAGTTATCCGCGGCAATGTCAGCGACCGGGTCAAAGTCGAGGCTCAATCCGGCGGAGTACAAGTGTATGGGATTGTCGATCAAGCGGAGATCGAAGCGGAACGCGATGTGATCATCATGAAAAATGCCATCGCTTCGCGGATCAAAGCAGGTGGGCTTGGCGCCATATACACCAAGGTCGGTTCATATCTGCATGAGTTGGAAACTCTATTCTTCCATCTCACCCAATCGTTCATGCTGATCCACTCCCGTACCGGAATAGTGGATACAGGAACTCTGGTTAAGAACTTGATTGAAATCAAGTTCCCAAAAATCCCCAAGATGATTCAGGAATTCGACAGCGAGTTTCAAAGTGCGATGGCATCTTTTCCGCCGGATTTCCGCACCTTGATCCTTGAATTGAAAGCCTATTTCCTAGACCGTGGCCCGCTGCGCATCAAAGAAATCTGTTTAGTCCGCCAGTTTCTGGAACAAATCGAATACTGGCAGAACCATTTTCAAACAAGCGGGGAACAGGGTGCGGATGTACAGGTAGGCTATATCCAGACCTGTTCGATCGAAGCATCGGGCAAGGTTGTGGTAAACGGCAAAGGCGTCTATTACTCAAACATTGTCGCCGGAAAAGGCTACTACCAACCGCGGGGAGTCTTTCGCAGCAGCAATGTGGTTGTGGAAACTGGGAATATTGACATTAGGGAAATCGGCAGTCCAAGCGGCAGCGCCGCCAGTGCGTCCATCACAAGCAGGGGTAATATGACACTAAGGACGGTACATCCCAATGTCACTGTGGCGTTCGGCAACCAAAAATACCGTTTCATGCAGCAGGCAACCAATGTGAAAGTGACATGGACTGAAGAAGAAGGCATGGCTATCTACAGCGGCTCCAAAAAACTACTGTAATCGACGGAGGATTCTCATGAGCACCAATCGTACAAGCAAGCTTGTCTATCTTGGCCTGATGGTGGGGATTGCCTTAGCCTTGCATATCATCGAGTCGCTTCTTCCAATACCGGCGCCGATACCCGGCGCCAAATTAGGTTTGGCCAACATAGCGGCTTTGTACGTGATTATCCGGATGGGCACAAAAGAATCCGTCTGTGTGACTGTTTTACGCACCATTCTTGGTGCTCTGTACGGCGCAGGATTGTTTGCGCCTACTTTTTTGCTGAGTTTTTTCGGCGGCTTGGTAAGCACTGTTGTGATGGGACTCGGGTTTAGCGTATTCCAAAAACAGTTTAGTATCATAGGACTGAGTGTTCTTGGCGCTGTAACCCATAATGTTGCTCAATTGGCGGTAGCCAGCTTCATGTTTGAGCAAATTGGCTTTTTTTACTACCTGCCGTATCTATTGTTCTATGCGCTGCCCACAGGGTTTTTCGTAGGTATCGTCACTCAACAGCTTGCCAAGAAAATCCACTTTTGACTTTGCTAGAGGACATTCTGCAAGTTAAACATTTCATTGCGGTAAATGTGGCTGAAGTGCATGTCCAATTCCGCCAATTCCGCCAGGCCTGCAGCTTGTTCCTTGGAATCAATGAAACTGATTAGTCTTGCAAGTGTGACTTCTATAGCCTCGATATCTGTATGGAATATGTACAGATCCCACCAGTCCTGCATCTGATTCCATCGCTTTTGCAGTTTTGCAGCCTTGTCCTGCGCCTCAAACCACTTGCCGCTGTTGACAAGCTCCATGAGGCTGGAGAGTTCATCCCGGAATTGATTGATTAAGACAAGTGTTTCGTGGGTGATGTAGATAGCCGCCGCTAGGAGCACAACCATGAAAATGGCCGATCCCACCAACAGTCTCATGCTACCGCTCCTTCCGTGTTTGATAGAACAGATTTCCCTGGGTGTCCAGGCTGGCAAAGAAAACCTCGTTCACATCGTCTATACCAAGTTTGGCGAGCTCAGAAACGAGCCAATCCACCGTTAAACCAGCATCCGAAAGGTTGTCGCGCTGGATCGTCCCGTCAAGAACCAACGGCAAAGGCAGGCCTTCATATCCGGTATCGATATGCAGATCGGCTGGGGTAAGCGGCCTTTTTTGCGACTTGGGAATCACACTGAGATTACCGCTGGTTTCCAGGATTGCAAACTCCACATCTGCGATATTGGCGTACCCCTTGGTACGGAGCTGCTCCAGCAGTTCATTGATGTTGTATCTGGCTTTGGCCAGCTCATCAATATCGATTTTGCCGTTCCGGATCACAATACTCGGACTGCCGTCCATGAATGACCTAAACCACAAGCTTTTCATATTTATGTATGAGATGCAGACCTGTATGAAAAACAAAGTAAAGATCGGAATTAACCCATGGACGAGGGGAATAGCTTTGTCCTCCATGGGAATCGCCGCAAGTTCGGCAATCATGACCGCGACAACCAACTCATATGGTTCCAGTTGGCCGATTTGCCTTTTGCCCATAAGCCGCATGAGCACTACCACCACGGCATAGATAATAAAGGTCCGCACAAAAACAATCAGCACATATAATCCTCCTTGGAACCGCAACCTATAACTGCTGCTATCTTCAATTATGATCAAATCGAGTGGTATTATTCCAGGAGGAAAAACTGGATCAGACCAGAATTAATCAGCCAAGAGGAGGCAATAGGTTTATGAGCCATATAAATACTAATCAACAACGTAAATTTTACTTGAAAACTCTAGGCTGCCAAATGAACGAGCATGATTCCGAAGTCATTGCCGGCATCCTCGCCAGGCTGGGGTACGTGCAGACGGAAGAATGCACCGAGGCCGACTTGATTCTCTACAATACCTGCTCAGTAAGGGAAAACCCGGAACGGAAAGTCTACGGCCAAATCACAAGCCTGAAACAATTGAAAGACAAGAACCCCGGTTTGTTGATCGGTATCTGCGGCTGCATGCCGCAGCAGAAAGAGGAGCTGGAAAAGCTCTTGGCCAGGCTGCCCCATGTTGATCTCATTTTCGGAACCCACAACATTCACCGCCTGCCGGAGCTTCTGGAGCGCGCTCAGACTGAGGAGCGGGTAGTGGAGGTATGGGACGATTCACAAGAAGTTGTGGAAGACCTGCCAGCTATCCGCGCAAACAAGTTCAAAGCCTTTGTAAACGTGATCTACGGCTGCAACAACTTCTGCAGTTACTGTGTTGTACCCTACACCCGGGGAAGAGAACGCAGCCGTTCGCCAAAAGACATATTAAAAGAAGTCAGGCGGCTTGCTGATGAAGGTTACAAGGAAGTAACGCTGCTCGGCCAAAATGTGAACACCTACGGTGCCGATCTTGACGAGAAAACGTCTTTTGCCGAACTGCTTTCCCTAATTAATGATGTACCGGGCGTTGAAAGGATCCGTTTTACCACCAGTCACCCAAAAGACATGCAGGATGAGCTGATCGAAGCAATCGCCAACCTGCCCAAGGTGTGCGAACACCTGCATTTGCCTGTCCAGACCGGCAGCGACCGAATTCTTAAACTGATGAACAGGCATTATACAAGTGCATATTATCTTGATCTGGTGGCCAAAATAAGAGAAGCTGTCCCGGAAATAAACCTTACTACAGACTTGATCGTCGGGTTTCCCGGAGAAACAGAAGAGGATTTTCAAGACACTCTGCGTTTGGTAGAAGCAGTAAGGTTTTCCTCGGCTTTTACGTTCATTTATTCTCCTCGGCCGGGCACACCTGCAGCCAAGATGGCGGATCAAGTACCTGAAGATGTGAAAAAAGAACGGGTTTACCGGTTGATCGATCTGCAGAATAGAATCAGTCTAGAGTATATGCAGGCACAGCTAGGCAAGACTGAAGAGGTGCTCGTTGACGAGTTGGCTGCCAAGACTGGCGAACTGTCCGGAAGGACCCGAACTAACAAGCAGGTGCTGTTTTCCGGCCCATCCGACTTATTGGGCAAACTCGTGCAAGTCAAGATAACCGAGGCTAAAACCTGGAGCTTGAGGGGGGTAATGGCCTAAAAAGGAGGAACCGGTATGTGGATTGACAAAAACCGGACCTTGATTCTTGACCGCAACATCGATACATGGCAGCTGCCCTTGGTTGCCGCTTCCGGTTCTTACCTGGGCAATGTTGTTGCGGAAGTGATCGAACCCAGGGCCTACATGGTCAGGTATTTTGTAGTTTTTGATCCAAATGCTCAGCGCAGGTTCCTGCTGCCATCCGAGTTGGTCACTGACATTGATGACAAGATTTTTTGTGATATCAACCCCAGCCAAACGGCACTGCTGCCCGAATACCACCAACGCATCGATCGCAGCCACGAACGGCGGATCTATCAAATCCTCAACCGCACTCCTTACTGGGAAGAGTCAAACACTGACGGCTAAAAGACTACGCCAAGTAGTCTTTTAGTCTTTAGGACACCCTGCAGGAGTTGGGTGCGGGAAAAGAGAAAAGAAGTAAGGACCGACGGAGGTGCAGCAGATGACTGTCACGCCAATGATGCAGCAGTATCAACGGATAAAAAACCAATACCCCGATACCTTGGTGTTCTTCCGTCTAGGAGATTTTTATGAACTTTTTGGCGAGGACGCCAAGATCGCTTCCAAAGTTCTGGAGATCACCTTGACAACGCGAGACCGCAATGCGGAAAACCCCGTTCCTATGTGCGGGGTTCCTTATCATGCGGTCGACGGATATCTGGAAAAACTTGTCAGTCAAGGCTTCAAAGTCGCCATTTGCGAGCAGCTGGAAGATCCCAAACGAGCCAAAGGTGTAGTAAAGCGAGACGTAATCAGAGTCGTCACTCCTGGAACCTTCCTTGAGGCGCGTGTGGAGGCCGGCAGCAATATCTATCTTGCTGCTGTTGCCGTAAAGGACGCTCAGTTCGGCCTGGCTGTCGTGGACCTGTCCACTGGTGAATTCAAGGTAACACTGATTGACGATCCCGACAGTTTTCATGATGAGCTGACGCGGATTAAACCGGCTGAAATCTTGATCTCTGAGGCTGCAGATGATGCACTGTCCAGCAGTGTCGGAGATTTCAGCCCGACGATCACTAAGACAGCTGCCCGCAGCTGGTATCCGGATACATGTCAGTTTATTTTGGCGGAACATTTTCAAGTTCAAAACCTCTCTGTCCTAGGGCTGGATCACGAGCTTCTGGTCCAGAGCGCCGGCGCGGCTTTGGCCTATTTGCAAGAAACACAAAAATCCACCCTGGCACACATTAACCAGATCGAACGGTATACTTTATCCGAATACCTGCAGATCGACGCAGCCAGTTTCCGCAACCTGGAGCTGGCCCGGACAATCCGCGAAGGTAGAAAGACAGGCTCCCTCCTAGGCGTGATTGATCAGACCATAACAAGCATGGGGGGAAGGATGCTTCGTACCTGGCTGGAAAAGCCGCTCTTAAGCGTGGAGAAGATTAAGCAGCGCCAAGCCTGCATTGACTTCATGTACCGCAACACTATGGTACGGATGGAACTGGCGGAACTGCTAAAGGAAATACAGGATTTGGAGCGGCTGACGAGCAGGCTGGTTTACGGCAGCGGCAGCGCCCGGGATTTGGTGGCCCTTAAGACTTCATTGGCACAGGTTCCTAGAATCAAAGCATTGTTGGGCAAAGAACAATCTGTGCTTGCCGCTTACGGCGAACAGCTGGACGAGTTGGCGGAACTAACGGAACTGATCAGCCGGGCTATTGTCGACAACCCACCGATCACCGTCCGTGACGGCGGTTTGATCAAGCCCGGTTATAACACAGAACTTGATGAACTCCGTCAAATCAACAAAGACGGCAAATCTTGGATTGCCGCCCTCGAAGCCGCAGAGCGGCAGCGGACCGGGATCAAGTCTTTGAAAGTTGGGTACAATAAAGTTTTCGGCTACTACATTGAAGTAACAAAGGCGAATCTCGATCTCGTCCCGGACAACTATGAACGCAAGCAGACTTTGGCCAATGCTGAGCGGTATATCACTCCAGAATTAAAAACAAAGGAAGCGATGATTCTCGGTGCCGAAGAACGGATTACCGAGCTTGAATATGAATTGTTCACACAAATAAGAAGCAAGGTCACGGAGTATGTGGCTCAAATTCAGGAGAATGCCCGGATTCTGGCAGTGTTGGACGTTTTTCAGTGTCTGGCTAAAGTAGCCCTGGATCAAGACTATGTGTGCCCACAGATCACTTCAGAGCCGACAATTATGGTTAAAGACGGGCGCCATCCCGTAATTGAGGCGCTGCAGGCAGACTTTGTTCCCAATGACCTGTCCCTCACAGACGAGCGGAGGATTATCCTGCTCACAGGCCCCAACATGGCAGGTAAGAGCACTTATCTGAGACAAACAGCTTTAATTGTCATCCTTGCTCAAATGGGAAGTTTTGTTCCGGCCAAAGAAGCTTCCATAGGCATTGTAGACAAGATCTTCACCCGCATTGGAGCCGCAGATGATTTGAGCACAGGTCAAAGCACTTTTATGGTGGAATGTAGTGAAACCGCCAACTTGGTGCGCCATGCTACAGAACGCTCATTGATCATCCTCGACGAGCTGGGGAGAGGCACCAGCACATTTGACGGTATGGCGATAGCCCAAGCAGTGATCGAGTACATTCACGATCGGATCGGCGCCCGCACCTTGTTCTCCACTCACTATCACGAATTGACTAGGCTTGAGGAAACTCTGGACAAGTTGGAGACATATCAGATGGCGGTCGAGGATTTCGGCGGCAAGATATATTTCCTGCACAAAGTGATTCCCGGCAATGCCGACAAAAGCTACGGCATTAATGTGGCGAAGATGGCGGGAATGCCTGGTGCCATTGTCAAACGAGCAGAAACTTTGCTTTACGAGTTGGAGGCAGGACAAAAGAAGCCGATCCAGCTCAATCTCTTCGACAGCTTAAGACATCCACTCACGGCAGCCGCCATGGAACAAGAGGCGAAAAACTATGCGGCGCTTGCGGAGTTGAAACATGTGCTTCTCAACGCAGATTTGAACAACATGACACCGCTTGCAGCCCTCAACCTCATAGCCAGGCTGCAGCAACTGCTGAATGAAGGTGACGAAGATGAAGCGGATTCACGTACTTCCTGAGTACATATCGCAAAAGATTGCCGCCGGCGAAGTGATTGAGCGCCCGGTGTCGGTAGTCAAGGAATTGGTGGAAAACTCCATTGACGCCATGGCAACCAGCATTGAAATCGAAATCCGGGACGGAGGCAAGGAATACATCAGAGTCAGCGACAACGGAACGGGAATTCATCCTGATGATCTCAAGCTGGCGTTCCTTCCTCATGCTACCAGCAAAATCACTAGTGTAGATGATCTTTTTTCCATCACATCGCTGGGTTTTCGCGGTGAAGCGCTGGCCAGCATAGCCAGTGTATCTTCGCTGGCACTGAGGTCAAGAACGCCAAATACTACCACCGGGTATCAAATCAGTTTCGCTGAGGGCCAACAGCATGTAATAGAGCCTGTAGGCATGGATGTAGGAACTATCGTCGAAGTGCGCCGGTTGTTTTATAATACCCCTGCCCGGTATAAATTCTTAAAGCAATCCTCGACCGAGAAACGTTATATAGTTGAGTTCGTCAGTAATATGGCTATGGCCCATCCTCACATTGCATTTAGGTTAATAGCCGACGGTAAGCTTGCCCTGCGCACACATGGGCAGGGGGAGTTCATAGATGCCCTGGCCAATTTGGCAGATCGTTCGGTAATCAGCAGCCTACTGAACGTTGAATATCACTCAGAGTGGGGCACGATCAAGGGATACCTGGGAAAGCCCAGCCTGACCCGAAGAAACAGGCAAGGCCAGTTGATCATTCTCAACGGCCGAATCATCGAAAGCCCGTTAATCTCCAGTGCAGTGGAAAAAGCTTATAGCGGCATGCTTGAACACAGACAGTACCCGGTCTTTTACTTGTTTTTTGCCATGAATCCTCAGCTGATTGATGTCAATGTTCACCCAGCCAAATCTCAGGTCCGTTTTCAGGATGAACAGCAGTTGTTCCACGAAATACATGCCGCATGCCGTAAAGCCTTGGTGGCGGGGGATTTGAGCGTACAGCTCGCCGCAAAGGATGATCAACCGACGGCGGCCCAGGAACTACCCCATCAAACATATCTGGAACTGGAAGAGTATTTCCCTTGGCAGCCGCAAACGTGGAGCAAACTGGACGAGTTTCTGGCAAGGGAAAGAAAGCTTGCGAACATGCCTGAAAAGCAAACACAGGTATTGCCGGAAAGCCCTCAGTACCAAAATGCTGACGCTGCTGAAACTGAGCAAGGGAAACCGGGATTGGACTCGAACGTGTACCAGGTAAAAGATCAGCTTTTAAACGGCCGGATTATCGGCCAGTTTAGGAACACTTATATTATTCTGGAAACTGAAACTGGGTTGTGGCTCCTGGATCAGCATATTGTCCATGAACGAATTCTCTACGAGCGTTTGCTCCAAACGCAGCCTCAGTTTCATGTCCAGCAGGTATTGCCCGTCACACTCAATTTCAGCCGCAAAGACAGCCAGGCTGTGAGTGACAACTTACAGCGGCTGAGAAGCCTCGGCCTGGAACTTGAGGAATTCGGCACCGACAGTTTTATCCTTAGAGGTGTGCCTAGTTTCCTCGCTTCGGAGAGCACTGCTGTTGACGAAACTTTTATTCTCGAATTGGTTGACGATCTATCCGACGAACGCAACTGGCGTGAAAAAACCATTACCACGCTCGCTTGCCGCAGTGCTGTCAAAGCCGGGCAGAGGCTCGACGCCAAACAGATCCATGCACTGCTCGAGCAGCTGGCGGCGGCTGAAAATCCGTTTACTTGCCCGCACGGACGGCCGATCATCGTCAGGATCAGTGAACAGGAAATCCTAAGGCGTTTTGGCAGGTGATTGAATGGACAAACCGGCAGTGATTGTACTCACGGGACCGACTGCCGTCGGCAAAACCGAAACGGCACTAGGAATAGCCCAGGAGTTGAACTGTGAAATCATTTCCGCCGACTCAATGCAAGTCTACCGCGGCATGAATATCGGGACCGCCAAGGCTTCTCCTGAAGAGCAGGCATTGGTAAGGCACCATCTGTTGGACGTCGTAGATCCAGACCAGCGATTCACCGTTGCTGACTGGGTCCGCCTTGCCGAACAAGCGATCGCGGAGATCGCAAGCCGCGGAAAGGTTCCCCTGATTACAGGAGGTACTGGCCTATATATCAACGCTCTGATCGATGGATTTCTGTTTCCCGATCACAGCGCCGACGAAAACTTAAGAAAACAGCTGTATGAGAAGGCAAAGGCTGATCCGGAAGGGCTTTATCGACAGCTCCAGCAAGTCGACCCAGCAACCGCGTCCAGACTCCACCCAAATGATCACCGTCGCATTGTCCGCGCATTGGAAGTATACTGCATCAGCGGCAGACCCATCAGCGAACTGCAGGCAAAGACGCCGGCCAAGCAGAATTACAAGGCGGTAATGATAGGACTATACCGCACACGGCCGCTCCTGTACCAACGTATTGAAGAACGTGTCGACCAGATGATTGCCTCAGGTCTGGTCACCGAAGTGAAAACGCTGTTGGAGCAGTACCCCCACCAGCCGACCGCACTTCAGGCAATCGGGTACAAAGAGATAGCCCTTTATTTGCAAAATCGGCTCACACTGGATGAAGCCGCTGCCCTGATAAAAAGAGAGACCAGGCGTTACGCCAAAAGGCAGCTTTCCTGGTTCCGCCGGGATCATAGGATTAAATGGTATGATCTGGATCACACCACAACAGCCGAGATCATCGCCGACACCAAAGAAAGGCTGGGCAATTTGTAGGCGCTCGGCGCGCCGAAACAAAAAAGCCACCATGTAAGCCACTTTGTGGCTTTTTTATTTGCGCATGAACGTTCCCACTGCCTCTGCGTATATATAATTAGGTGAGGATATTTTTGCTGCCTCGGCGGAGGGGAAATCATGAGCAGGGAGATCATCACCATGGTGGAAAACGGAGAGGTTACGGTCAGTGAAGCTCTATCGCTGCTGCGCAAAGTGGGTATGGGTTCGGATCAACCAAAGCAAGAACCGGCGAGAAATGAACGGATTGCCGCGATTAAACAGCAGTTGGACAGCTTGATCGGCCTGCACTCAGTCAAGGAACTGATTAATGAGATCCAAGCCTTTGTTGAAATTCAACAGCGGCGCGCTGCTTTTAACCTGGCTGCGGATCCGATTGTCCTTCACTCGATTTTCATGGGCAATCCTGGCACGGGAAAAACAACTGTGGCGAGAATTATCGGACAGCTGTTCCTGGAAATGGGAGTACTGCAGAAAGGCCATCTGGTTGAAGTAGAGCGTGCTGATCTGGTGGCGGAATACATCGGCCAGACTGCCCAGCGGACTCGCGAACAACTGCGGAGAGCAAGCGGCGGAATTCTCTTCATCGACGAAGCATATTCACTGGCCCGAGGCGGAGAAAAGGATTTCGGTAAAGAAGCCATCGACACAATCGTAAAGACAATGGAAGACCAGCGCAGCAACCTGGTTGTGATCCTTGCAGGATACTCCGCTCCTATGGAAGATTTTCTGGAAACCAATCCCGGTTTGCGATCAAGATTCCCGATTATCATCAGGTTTCCAGACTATACAACTTTTGAACTTTTTCGCATTGCTGAACAGATGCTGCAGCAGCGAGAATACCAGTTGTCCAAGGCAGCCAGGCGTAAATTGCTGGCGATGATCGAGGAACTGAAGCGCACAGACTCGGTAAACTTCGGCAATGCCCGCACAATACGCAACATCATCGAGAAAGCGATCCGGAAACAGGCTGTCAGATTGGTGAATCTCAATAGTCCCACCCGCGCTCAGCTGATGGAGATTGCCGCAGAGGATCTCCAGGAGGTGAGGGATGATTGAGGAGAATGATCGTAGTCGGCAGGCCCAACGTGGGAAAAACTCTCTTTTGTCTTAGTTTTGCCGAGTTTTTGGGCATGCAGTCGGTGAACATGAATTTCGTCAGCTGTGACCGGGGCTGTACCAGCCGAACAATCAGCCTTTCGGAAGCCAAGACCCTTTTGGCAGGCCAGCGGGAGCATCAGACACTGGACCTTCAATCAATGATCTTGACGCTGCCTTGGGGCAAAGGTAGAAAGCAGTTTGAGCTGATCGACACTACTGGCCTCGCCGACAGCATAGATTTTGAACCACACATACGCAAAGCCATGGCTCACACGCTTCAGTGTATGCGGCAGGCAGATGTCATTTTTCACATCCTTGACTGTTCACAGGTCGCTCGACTGGGCTTTCTCAAAGGTATTGGCGAAATCGACTGCCAAATAGCCGAATTTGGCCAGTTGAAAAAGGGGTATGTGATCCTTGCCAACAAAATTGATCTCCCTTATGCTGCCGAAGGGCTTGAAAGAATAATCATGGAGTTTCCGGGCCACAAAGTGATCGGCATATCCGCATTGACCAAGTCGGGATTCAAGGAGGTGAAGGAGATTGCCAGGAAGTTTGTCTGAATGGGCTGCGCTTATGCCTTCAATTGGAGCGGTAATTCTGACAGCGGTGGCAGTCAAGTGGCTCGACACCTGGATCGACGAGGAAGATTCAGCAGTATCAGCCCGCGGCGGCGCAGCTTACAGTATGCTGGCCTTGCTGATGGCCTCAAGCCTGGATTTGCCTTTGACCATAGCTCTATTTTCCGCTTGCTACGCGGTAGGTATGTTATCTGATATGCGATTTATCCTGCCTTCAGGATTGCCAGGTTGGCTTGAAACAGTTATAGCTCTGGCTTTTGCCAGTGTGAAAAGCGGCCTGCTCACCGCGTTCTGGGCAGTATTGGTTATTTATTCCGTGCAGTTGATTGACGATCTCCTTGACTACAGGGTGGATCGGCAGATGGGAATAACTAACCTCGTGAGCAAGCTGGGCCCGGAACGTTCGCTGATACTGTTTGTCTTTTGCTTTTACATATGTGTTATGGTTAAGCCTTTGCTGTCGGTAATAGTCTTTGCTGCCGCCTTGACAGTGGGGAACGCCTTGTTTGGCCAGGTAGAGGAGGGGAAAGCGAGTGCCCAGCCTGGGAACGTTTGATCTTGTGTTCTTGCTGCTGCTGATCGTGGTATATATCAGCTTTTCATTGGGCTATCGGCGGGGATTGCTGCAGGGAAACCTGGAAGGCAGAATCGACAAAGTGTTGGATTTGAAGGAAAAAAGCCTACTATTGGGACAATGTACCCTATGTGGGTATATGCAGGATTCGAGCGAAACCACGGCGAAAAATGGTACAATAATGAGAGACAAACATAGTTGCAGAGGATTGTGAACCGCTAATGAGCATTGTCCAGCAAGCAAAGGCGAAAATACAAGGCCAGTGGGAGAAGGCATCGCAAATCAGCAGGTTCAACCAGGCCAAGGTTTTGCGCGCATTTCAGCAAAACAGAGTGGGAACCCATTGCTTTAGTGACTCCACCGGTTATGGTTACCACGATTTGGGCAGAGAAGCATTGGAAAACGTCTACAAGTCAGTCTTCAAGACAGAAGCGGCACTGGTGAGGCCTCAGATTGTCTCAGGCACTCACGCGATCAGCCTCTGCCTCTCAATCCTCAATGCTGGTGACCATTTGATTTCCCTCAGCGGGCCGCCATACGACACCCTGCAGCAAGTGATTGGAACCAGAGGTGTCGCCAGGGCCAGCCTGATCAAGCGGGGAATCCAGTATGAGGAAATCCCGCTGACTCTGGAGGGCAGGCTGGACTTGGACCAGATTAAAGAGAAGGTGTCCAAGGACACCCGAATGGTTATGATCCAGCGTTCGCGTGGGTACAGCTGGCGCCCGTCGCTAACGGTCACGGAGATTGGAGAAGCTTTTAGAATCGTGAAGGGTATCAATCCAGACTGCATCTGCTTCGTCGACAACTGCTACGGTGAGTTCGCCGAATTCTATGAGCCGAGCGAAGTTGGAGCCAACTTGTTAGCCGGATCGCTGATCAAAAACCCCGGAGGAGGTTTGGCGCCAAGTGGGGGATATATAGTGGGCGACCAGGTTCTTGTGGAGCTGTGCAGCGAGTATTTGACCGCTCCTGGCCTGGGGTCGCGGCTGGGTCCAACCTTCAACCTAACGCGTCAGCTGCTGCAAGGGCTTTTTATAGCTCCGCACGTAGTTGGACAAGCGTTGAAAGGAGCGATTCTGGCCGCCCAGGTATTTCTAGATCTAGGATATGAAGTATCGCCTCTGCCAGATGAAGCCAGGACAGACATCATCCAAGCCATCAAACTGAACTCGCGGGAGAAACTCGAGGCTTTCTGCCGTATTGTCCAAGAAACTTCGCCCGTCGATGCGCAGGTAGTCCCCATACCTGCGCCTATGCCGGGATATGACGATCAAGTCATCATGGCCGGCGGCACATTCATTCAAGGATCATCAATCGAATTAAGCGCCGATGGGCCGCTGCGCGAACCATACATTGCATACCTGCAGGGCGGATTGTCCCTTGAGCATATTGAACTGGTGTTGGATGCTCTAGTAGAGAATCTGTAGGATCGTTAAGCCTTGTGCCGGAAACTGTGGCATAAGGCTTTTTAATCAAAATTTAAGCAGGATTTTAGATTCATATGTCGAACATTAATGGATAATGCGAGGAGGGAAACTATGGAAGCCTATGCCAAAGAGTTGTCATCTCCTGCTGTATCCTGGGACAAGCTGCCTGACGAAGAAATAGCTCTTATTGCCCAAAAGGGCAACCGCGAGGCCGAAGAATACCTCTTGAGAAAGTATCAGAAAATGGTTTACATCTGGACGAGATCGTACTTCCTGCAAGGAGCCGAACCGGACGATGTGATTCAAGAAGGTATGATCGGATTGTACAAAGCGATTAGGGACTTTTCCGTCGGAACCTCATCCTTTTGGTCCTTTGCCAAATTGTGCATCATCCGCAATGTGATCAGTGCCATCAAAGGCACCACCCGCCAAAAACACCTGCCGCTGAACTCCTATACATCCCTGCACCATCCCGTAAACGATTATGAAGGCGACCGCACCCTATTGGAAACACTTACCAATCACCGTGTAGACGATCCAGAGCTCCTGGCGATTAACCGTGAAGAACTGCAAGTGACCAGCAATACAATTAAGGCTATTTTCTCGAAATTTGAGTATAATGTTTTTAGACTATACATCACAGGGTTCACTTACCGCGAGATCGCCGAACAGCTGCAGACTCACACCAAATCGATTGACAACGCCCTGTGCAGGATCAAGATGAAGATCGAGAAGAAGCTGATGTGATCTGACCATGATGAATACACTAGTAAACGACTGAGTGAAAGAAGGAGTGAGACATGTGGGAGGTTCAACGCCTCTGATCATCGCCTTCAGACTGCTCCTCGCCGTTGTTTTCGGTGGATTGATCGGCCTTGAACGGGAGAGTCACGGTCGCCCGGCAGGTTTCCGCACCCATATCCTCGTGTCCCTCGGTTCAACATTAATCATGCTTGTTTCCGCATATGGGCTTCAATCGCTCGATACAGACTACGATCCTGGCAGGATTGCCGCTCAAGTCATCAGCGGCATAGGTTTCCTGGGAGCAGGCACAATCTTGCGGGAAGGTGCCAACGTCCGCGGTTTGACCACAGCGGCGAGCCTTTGGGCAGTTGCCGGGATTGGTTTGGCTGTCGGTATCGGCATGTACTACGCCGCGGCCATTGCCACCATCCTCGTCGTCCTGACTTTGCTCTATCTCAACAGATTTGAGCTGGGGCATCATCAATATTCCATGAGGATAACCACCAGCGACCAGATTAATCAAATGGCGGCAATCTTCACTGCCTTTGTCCATCACGGTATCGAGATCTCCCAAATGACGATCAATAATCAAACAGAAGGAATTGCCACGATCGAACTGGCGATCAACGCTCCGAGAAAAGCGAGACTTAGGGATTTGGTTGTAAAACTTAACGAGCTAGAAGGCATTCAAGAAGCAGTGATCATTCAAGAGTAGGTAGGAGGAATAAAGTGCGGTTCTTGGTGACGAATGATGATGGGATTCACGCTGAAGGGCTGATGGTTCTGGTTGAGGCACTGTCTGAGTTGGGAGAAGTCTGTATAGTGGCGCCAAACCAGGAACGAAGTGGAGTAAGCCACGCCATTACGGTCAACCGTCCGCTCAGGATCGAAAAATTCAGCGTGTTTCCCAGGATAGGGGAATCATATGTCATGGACGGCACTCCTGCCGATTGTGTCAAGCTGGCGATCGAGTCAATGAATCTTGAAGTGGACTATGTGGTTTCGGGAATCAACAACGGCGCCAATCTCGGCATCGATGTGTTTTACTCCGGCACTGTCGCCGCCGCTTTTGAAGGAGCTCTGCAGAAAATCCCGTCAATAGCTGTTTCGCTGTGCAAAAATCCGTTGGATGCTCATACCTACTATCAAACCGCAGCATCGAGCCTGTGCAAGCTGCTGTCCAATACAGAATGGACCACTGTCTCCGCGCTTCTCAACATCAATGTCCCCAATGTGCCCATCGAGTTGATCCGCGGCTTTAAGGCCGCTAAATTGGGTGTTAACAGATACAAGAACGAGTTCGAAAAACGGCTGGATCCAAGAGGAAAGCCGTATTATTGGATGAAAGGCGTTCAATTCCACGTAGACTCTACAGAAGGTGACGATTTCAGCGCAATCGAGCAGAATTATATATCCGTGACACCGCTGTTGACGGACCTGACCAATTACCAAATTTTACATACGCTGCGATCACTGTTTGTTTGAAGCTTTACTATTCTGTTGCCCCTACAGATTGGCCACAACCTCCGAATGTTATAAGTAGAAAATAAACATACTAACAATGAAGCTGGTTTTCACTGGAAATGGGACCTAGGCATATAATTCAGCAAGGGGGGGTTACAGTGGGTGACGAAATTGTAAAGCTTGCCGCTGAACCTAATCTGGAAGCTGAACTACCACTGACACACTACAACTCTGAATTCCTCGGCACTTTTGAACGCGACGGCCGGATATGCGATTATTTTCTTGCCTTTACTACTGCAGGTGTCATTTATTACTATGTTCCACGGGACGAAGCAGGGCAGGATGGATAAGGCTGCGGCATAATGCCGGATGGCATTAAATCAAAAGGGGGAATTAGTATCATGATTGTGGTTGCCAAGGAAGACGTTCTCAAAGGGCTGAAGAAGTTCAAGCGCCTGGCGAAGCAAGATCTGCTCGTAAGCAAGTTCACAGCTGATCCCGAATTCTGGATCAGGCAGGCGGAAGGACGTCGGAATACGTACAGCATGCTAATGGAAATAGTTGATGAACATGGGGTGGACCATGCGTATCAATATGCAGTGAAGAAATACGCGAGTCTGCCCTTTGTTTTTGCCAATAAAGAAGAAGAAGCTTGTGTGATCGGCATGATTCAGGCATTTGAGATGTTCTTCATGATTTTAGGAGTGCAACCACCGTCAAGGAAAGAGCTGAAGCCTATTACGAAAGAAAAAAGCAGCGGAATAACTGCGAACGCTCCCCATTAATAACACAAAAAAGCAGTCTGGATCAACTCGCTGAACCAGACTGCTTTTATCTTAAACATACAGCGCAGGCCGCTTACTTGATGGTTCTAAACAGCCCGATCACTTTCCCGACAATCATCACATCATGCACAATTATCGGCGCCATGGACGAGTTCTCCGGCTGAAGCCTGACATGTGTCCCTTCATGGTAAAAACGTTTCACAGTCGCTTCTTCATCGCCAATCAAAGCCACCACAATGTCGCCGTTCAGGGCGGCACTTGTTTTTTCCACCAAGACATAGTCCCGGTCAAAAATACCGGCTTCGATCATGCTGTCTCCCTTGATCCGCAGCATAAAGACTTCACTGTCGCCCACGAGGTCATGGGGGACAGGGAAGTACTCTTCGATGTTTTCCACCGCCAGGATCGGTTCTCCTGCAGTCACCTGGCCCACGATTGGCACATTGACTATCGGCCGGGTGTAAGCCCTGCCGCTGGAACCCTCTTCATCGGCGTGGAGAACTTCGATTGCCCTGGGTTTGGTTGGATCGCGACGAATATAGCCGTATTCCTCAAGCTTGCGCAGGTGGGCATGTACTGTGGAACTGGAGGCTAAGCCTACGGCAGCTCCGATTTCCCTCACAGAAGGTGGGTATCCTTTTAACTGCACTTGGTCGTGGATGTATTTGAGAATGTGCCGCTGACGCCCACTCAAGGACTTCTGCTTCATCGCAATCCCTCCAGGATTGATCAATCTTTTAATCTAATATACCATATTCTACCCGAAAAATCAAACTCTCGTTCGATTTTTTTGCGAACAAGTGTTGACAAAACATATGTTCTGTTATATACTTGGCTTGAAAGCAAACGTATGTTCTACAGGAGGGTACGCCCAATGATCAATATGAGGACCATGCCCAGATATCAAACCCAGTTAAAACCGCTGCTCCAGGTTCTTGCCGGGCTTTTGCTTGTGGCCGGTGCCGCAGCGGCAGTCCTGATCATCTCCAATATGGAACCAGAGTTGGGAATCGCGGCTGAAGTTAAGGAAATAACCGTCACGCACGGCGACACACTTTGGAAGATAGCTCAAGAAATCGCACCGGGTACGGATCCGCGGCGCATAATCTGGGAGATCCAGACACTAAACCAGATTGACACGGCTGAGATTTATCCCGGGCAAGTCCTGAAAGTCCCTGTATATAACTAGCCAAGACACGGCGGACATATCCAGAAAAAACCTGCTGCAAGAGCAGGTTTCTTTTTTTGATTCATACAGACGGGAAACTCACAACGAGCGCCTAACTCGCAAAGGCGTGTTTGTCCACGACACCTTGGCGTCCTTCTTCACACTTAACTTCGTATAATAGATATTATGTAAACTAGAAAAAATGATCACCAAACGCAAGGGGCTCAAGTGGTATTTGCTGGAAGCTATTCGTATCTAACCTGCTTGCATTAAGATAAAATGTGAGATCTCAATCACCAGTTAAAATGTTGCCAATGGCTATGCTCCCAGATCCAGACCTTAGAATCAAGTCACGGCTGCGGTTGCCACCAGCATTGCGCAGATCGTTGTTCAAGAATCGATTGTTGGAAGCGCCTCGCTCTTCAATGATGCCCACTGCCTTTGAGTTGTTTCTTGTATCATAAACCCTCACATTCTGGATAGTCACATTGCTCACCTTACCATTGGTGTGGGAGCCTTCAATCAACCTGATTCCGTATTTCTGATAACCCCGCACTACTCCTCCATTGATAGTGACATCCCAGGCACCCTGGATTAAAATGGCCTCTTGCTTGTAACTGCCGTCAATATCTACATAGTTGATCTCTACTCCATGGCTGCCGGACAGAATAAACACTCCCCGGCCGCACTGCTTGGCAATGACCCGATCAACAACGATATTCGGCCCAGAATGATTCGCTACCCTGAATCCGGCATACCCGTCGTTGACACTGGCACGGTAAGCATCCACCAAACCAACATAGGCATTCTTGGTCTCATTGAGCATCAAACCGCACCCCGCTGTGTTCCGGGTCACAATCTTCTCGATATACAGTCCGTCAATTCCGTAGGTTTCTAAGCCGTCTCCCCTTGTCCCTTCAATAAAAACTTCTCCGGTTACTTTGATGTCTGTGGTATAGACTTTGTTTGCATACAAGTCGTTGTCTATCCTAATCCCATTGGAGTTACCATTGAACTGGAGCCGGATATTGTGTAAATGGATATGGGAACTGCCGTTGATTCTAAGCGAATGAAGCGGTGTCCCGATCATATGCAGGTTGCGAATTGTGACATAGTCTTGATGATACACATGGATACCTTGGTCGCCGCCGATCGGATGATTGTGGAAGTCTAGGGTTTGCCCCGTGCGGGGATAAATTGTTTTGCGCAGCTCACCGCTGCTTCGGATATTGATCGTACCAGGCCCCAGATTCTCAATGGCTGCTGTGATGGCATCACTCAGTTCTGTTCCTTGGTAAATCAATTCACCGGCAATGGTTGTGGTCCAAAGATCACCGGTGCGGACAACCTCGGCAGCTGGACCGTCTGGCTTATCCTTACCGGGAAGCCCTTGCGTCAGGCAGCCGCTCAACCCAACAACTCCAACAACAAGCAAGATTAAAATCCTACTCTTGTGATTTATGCTTATTGCTATCGGTGGCCCTCCTTTTTTGATTTCCGATGTAATGAAACAGACAAGAGTATTGAATTTTCCAGTACCCTGGGAATATTGCTGCCGATTATGATATTTTCACGTATCTAATACCTATTTCCTTCCTGAACCGGCAAAAAAACACCGTGTTTACCTTCGCAAAGGCGGTGTTTGTCTTAAGGCATACGGTCTTAATGCGCCGCGATCCAATCACCGATAATCTCCAGCACTTGTGGGTGAACACGCCTGTTTGGGTCCGTATACGGCAGCGGCTCACCATAAGTCATTTTGAGCACATGATCAATCCCCGAAATGATGTGCAGCTCGCGCTGATGTTCAGGCAAAGCATCCGCCAAGCGCTGAGCATCAAGTACCTGAACTTGGACATCAGCGGTGCCTTGGATAATCAACACCGGGACTCCCACTTCTGACAGCACTGCTGCAGGGTCGACAGGGAACCAGTCTTTTAGCAGTTCTTTCTGGTACCAAAAAGACAGGATTACCTGCTCAAACTCCGTGGGCAGGTTAAACAGGCTCAAATCATAGTCCATATCGGACAAAACCGCGTCGTACAGCTCGTCAAGGGCTGACTCCAACCGACTGCTCAAATCAGGGTCAAACATGCCGGCCGCAATGCCTGCCTCGCTTTGTTCCAGCATCTGCCGTTTGATTGTGTCGATAAACACAAAGCCGGGCCCGGCCAAAAGGCCTATTCCCCGCAAGTCATCTCTCATACGGGCAACTTCCGACGCCAGCCACGCCCCTTCGCTGTGTCCGACAATGAATATCCTTTCCGGATCAACGTTTTCCAATCCAGCCAGAAAATCAACCAGGGCATAAATGTCATTTATGTAATCACTAAACGCGCTGACTTGGCCTGGGCTCTCCCCCACACCTCTTTTGTCAAAGCGCAGAGTCACAATCCCTCTTGCGGCTAAATAATGAGCAATTTCTTTAAGATAATTGGCAGGCCCTGGCATCACATAACTATTGCCGTCCCGATCTGTGGGCCCTGAACCGGCGACCAGGATCACTCCTGGAAGTTTCCCTTGAAGTTCTGGGATCGTCAGGGTTCCGCTGATTCGTGCCCGATCCACCTCGATTGAGAAAGACTCTTCCGTGAAAACGCTGCCCTCAAGCTCCGGAAAAGTATACACTTGTTCGGTTTGGGCGACCTCGTCCAACTCGGCAGCGGCAATCTCAAAAGCCTGCATAGGTATCTGCAGCATAACCAGGCTGCGGTCAGCCTGCTCCACCCAAAGGTCGACTGTCACTCCAACATTGACCTGAAAGTGATCGGTGATGTAATTATCAAATTGCTCTTCCCCGAGATAGCTGATGGTCATCGGCAGTATACCTGTCCCCTGCGGCAGTAGGATCGGAACAGCCAAAAAAGCCTCGAGTGCACCACCGGCCGCCTTGTCGTATATCCAGGCAGCCACCATATAGTCGGAAATCACATTGTTGTCCAAGGCTAACACATTCCCGGTGTCAAAACTGATGAACGGGCCTTGGTCGATGCTGTAACCGGCTGTTTCATTCCATGCCATGTCCACCACCAGCCCACCGAAGGGAGACCACATAGAGAATTGATACTCCACAGGCTTTTTGGGAAACTCTTTACCCGAAAGAAGATAGATGGTCTGGAATTCCACACCTGAGTCAGGGTAACGCACTTGAGTTGTCATGTAGGTGGTATCCCAACCCTGCTCGATACTGATCTCTGCGGTGCCAATTTCTTTGCCCGCTTGTTTGATTATGTACTGCCTATTCTGCCCATGGGCCGAAGTTGTCAAAGCGAATACCATTACCGCAGTCAAAGTCAACACCAGGCCGATTGCCGGCCGCTTGCCGATTGACATCGAGCTCACTCCCACATTAGGAATTCATACCGCGATCCACTGGATTAACCGTTCAGTTTCACGCGGTGATACACTTTCTTGCCTTTTCTGACCAGAAGATATCCTTGATCGTCAAAGTCATCGGCGGTAACTATATAATCGATCTCCTTAACCTGCTCTTTTTGGAGATAAATACCACCTTGGATGATCAGCCTTCTGCCTTCGGATCGGGTAGGTGCCAAGCCAAGCCTGGTCAACAAGGAAATTAAGTCTATCCCATTGGCTAACTCGGCAGCAGGAATCTCGGTGGTAGGTATGGACTCGGACTCCTCCCCACCTCCAAAGAGGGCCCGGGCTGCCTTCTGGGCTTCAAGGGCGGCTGCTTCTCCATGGACATTCTTTGTTATCTCATACGCCAAAACCTCTTTGGCATCATTGATTCTCGATCCTTCCAAAGCCCCGAGCCTGCGGACTTCTTCCATCGGCAGAAATGTCAGTAATCCCAGCAAACGCTCTACATTGCTGTCTTCCACATTACGCCAATACTGGTAGAAATCATAGGGAGTTGTAAGGGCAGGATCGAGCCATACTGCACCTGCTTCAGTTTTCCCCATCTTCCTGCCGTCGCTGGTGGTAAGAAGCGTGAATGTCATGCCGTAGGCAGGCTCGCCTGTTATTTTACGTATCAGTTCCACTCCGGCGATAATGTTCGCCCATTGATCATTGCCGCCAAATTGCATGACACAGCCATAGTCTTGATGCAGTCTGTAGAAATCATAAGCCTGCATGATCATATAATTGAACTCCAGAAAAGTAAGGCCTCTTTCCAAGCGGCTCTTGTAGCATTCTGCCGCCAGCATCCGGTTGATGGAAAAATGAACGCCGATTTCCCGGAGAAACTCGACATAGTTGAGGTTGCGCAGCCAGTCCGCATTGTTCAGCATCAAGGCTTTGCCGTCGCTGAAATCAATGAAGCGAGACATCTGCTTTTTAAACGCCTGGGCGTTCCGATCGATTTCCTCTACCGGCATGATTCGGCGCATGTCCGTTTTGCCGGTAGGATCCCCTACCATCACAGTGCCGCCGCCGATCAAAGCAATCGGCCGATGCCCTGCCCGCTGCATATGAGCCATGGCCATGATCTGCAAGAAATGGCCCACCGTCAAACTCGGTGCAGTAGGGTCGAAACCGATATAAAACGTCACCTTGTCCGTACCCAGCAAAGCGCGGATTTCTTCTTCATGGGTCATTTGCTCAATAAACCCACGCTCTTGTAGAATTTCGAACACATTCTGCATTACAATCAACTCCCTCTACACTTGATAGCATGATACCATAATCCAGCGTCACAATCAACAAAAACAACGCTCAGGCAGGACATGGAAACCCTGATCTGGAACTAAAACTAGACAGTAATGCGAATGTAAAGAGGTGCATGACTTTGCAAAACAGGCAGTATTATCGTTACCCATATCAGAGAGAATACAGCACTAGGATCATTTCGTCAACAGCAGAAGGCAGCGAGTATCATGTGGTCCTGGCCAACACGATCTTTTATCCAGAAGGCGGCGGCCAACCAGCAGACAGCGGAACCATAAACGAGATCCCGATACTTGATGTGTTTGAGACTCCTGATCATAGGATTGTTCACGTGCTGCCGCAAGATCCCGGCCGAGGCGATGCTCTTTGTAAGCTGGATTGGCCTCGAAGGTTTTACCACATGCAGCATCATACCGGTCAGCATCTTTTATCAGCGGTGTTCTTCCGTGTCTACAGTGTTCAAACAGCTGGGTTCCACCTTGCCGATGATTATGCGACCGTAGATCTTGACACGGCATCCCTCTCGCCGGAACTACTCAAAGCTTCGGAACTGGAAGTGAACAAGCTGGTGCAGCAGAACCTGGCTGTAAAGAGCTACTTTATCACAGCCGCCGAGTGCAGTGAGCACAGCCTTTTGCGCAAAGCACCGCAGGTTGACTCCGACATACGCATCATCGAAATCGACGGCTTCGACGCCGTTCCCTGCTGCGGCACGCATGTGTCTCACACAGGTGAAGTGGGAATGGTCAAAGTGATCAAGACCGAGCGAATTAGAGGTTTGACCCGGTTATACTACCGCTGCGGCCAGGAAGCGTTCAAGGACTATCAATTCAAGCACGATGTGATTACAAGCCTTGCGGTTAAGTTTTCCAGTTCGGATCATGATGTTTTGGATAGAGTGAATGGAGAGCTGGAACGCAAAAGCGAACTAGAACGGGAATTGAAAAAGCTCAGGCATAAGCTGCTGCAGGTTGAGGCGCATCAGCTTGCCGGCCGGGCGGCGGGAAGGCTTGTGGTGCACTGTCTCCCTGCCGATTTCGGTATTGACTCAGCCCCTGTCCTAATCAATGAAATCCTTTCTCTTGGCTGTTACCTGGTGCTGATAGCCGTGGAAAACCGTCTGTTCTTGGCCCACAACCTGCAGGACAGCGACCTGGATTGCGCTGGATTTGTCAAAGAACTCGCCCCTCTATTTGACGGCCGCGGCGGAGGAAAGAAAGATTTTGCCCAGGTCTATTTTCCATCCGCCGATAAGCTTGAGGGATTTGTTTCGGCAGTCGCCGCCATGCTTGACAAAGTAAAGGACTCCTGAGCAGGAGTCCTTCGCCTTACTGAGTACTTTTACAGATTTTGCGGTTCAACCTTGATTCTCAAACGGCCGCTGACAACCTCTCCATCCATGGGACTCTCAGCAGTCACTTCCAAGGCGCCGTAAACCGTCTCCTGAACATTTTCGTCCGCAGTGAAAACAACTTCATATCCATCTGTCCTGTCAAGATCGCCAAAGATTCTCCCTTGGGTATGCTCGATGGTCCAGGAAACGATGCAATTTGTCATTTTCTGGCCGCGTCCGGTAAGGACTTCGATCGTTATGTTAACTTCGTCGCCGGGCTGCAGTTCCAGAAGTTCCTCCGTGAATTCCTCACCATCAACAAAGAATTTTACTGTATCTATGCTGTTGTCCAAAAAAAACAACAAGCATCCGGTCAATCCAAGCATCACAACCATCAATGCCGCAATTTGGAGCACATGGAGTTTTTTCATCGCTTACCTCCTTCCTTTATTGTTTTGATTTATCTATCAGTGCTTATATGTATATTGTACCCAAGTATACTCTTTTTCGCAACGGACAAATTCGTTCTGGCCGTGTTTTTGCCAAGAACCTGTTCCTAAGGTATAATGGTCTTAGCAATTACCGTGAGGTGGCGCCATGAACACGTTCAAAAGGGAAGTCACTGTCGGAGATTTCCGCATCAGTCATGTCAAAGAACCCGGCATCTCCCTCGTCCAAATGCCAAACTTCCACGCGCACCCGACATATGAGTTCTTCTACCTGATCAACGGTGAAAGAATCTATTATATAAACGGCACAGAATACTGCGTTAAACGAGGAGATCTGCTGCTTCTGGACCGGAATGTGATTCACAAAACCATATCCACTTTGGTTCCTGATTACGAGCGGATCCTGCTTCAGATACCCCAAAGCTTGATCAACTCGTTCCGCTATCATGATTTCAACCCAGAAGACTGTTTCCGCTTTACAGCACCTGTCTTTTCCCTGCCAAAAAAGGACCAAACGGTGATCGAATCGGCACTGTTCGCCATTTTTGATGAGGCTGAGCACAAGCATGCCGGTTACTTAGCCGCTATCCAGACACTCTTGATCCAAATCTTGATCCGCGTCCACCGTTATGCCCAGTCCGCAGATCACGTCGTAGTCCAGTCCTCTCATGTGAACAACAAGATTGCCGATATTGTCTATTATATCGGCCAAAACTACATGAAGCCTCTTTCACTGAACCAAATCGCCCGCGAATTCCACATCAGCAGTGCCCACCTCGCCCGCACTTTCAAGAAGGTTACCGGGCTGACGCTTATCGAGTACTTGAATATCGTGCGGGTTAACGAAGCCCGCCAAATGCTCAGGCGCAACGATCAGTCGATCTCTGAAATAGCCCTGGCCTTGGGTTACGGCAGTATCACCCACTTCGAGCGGGTGTTCAAGAAAGCGTCAGGCTATACACCGAGCACATATCGAAAACTGACCCGGCAGTAACGCCTCGATGCATCAGCGGTCCTCAAGCGGGAAGAATACACTTGAGGTGAAACTGTTGCAGCAATGGTGGCTTAGCTTGAGACCGTTTAGTTTTCCCGCGTCATTGATCCCGTCTGTGCTGGGGTTGGTTATGGCTGCGAAAACCAAACCCTTGGATTCGATCGGCGCTCTGCTGGCACTTGTCACTAGTCTGACACTCCATATCGTCGCCAATCTCTACAACAGTTTCTATGACTGGCAGCTCGGCCATGACCAGTCTGGGGACCGCCAGGTCGTCCCGCTGCTGTTAAGCGGAAAGCACGGCCCAAGAATTCTCTGGGGTTATGGGCTTGCTTTTTTGCTTTTGGCGTTAATCCTCATCATCATCCTAGGCTTGAACTACAACCCTCTTGTAATGCTTATCGCCCTGTTCGGGCTGTTTAACGCTTATTTCTACACTGCTCCCCCGTTGATGTATAAAAAGCGCGGATTAGGCCTGGCAGTTGTGTTTTTCACCATGGGAATCCTGATCCCTGTCAATTCTTACCTGATTCAAACGAAATCCCTCACTGGACGGATCATCTTTGCTTCGATCCCCTTGGCTTTGCTGGTCACTGCCATCCTGCAGGGAAACGAGCTTCGAGATTATCACTCTGATATGCGGCACAACATTAATTCATTCACCGCAGTTTTCGGCCTCAAGATGGGTATCAAGCTTTATCTGTTTTTGATAGCTGCTCCATACTTCACTATCCTTGCCCTATACTTGGCTGAATCACTTCCACTGCTCTCATTAAGCACTTTGCTGACTTCCCGCTTTGCCCTTACATTGGCTCGGAAAGCCGATCAGCATGAGTTTTTCGGCCTTGATTCGGAAACTGCCAAACTGTATACGGCATTTGGCGCTCTTTACATACTTTCTTTGGCAGTCAGCCGCTGAACACCGGCGATATCAGTCAAGCTCAGCGGCTGTTTCGTCAAGATGCCTCACATGCCTGGAGTCAAATAGATCGGCAATACGCTGGTGGCAGGTAAGGAGAATTATCTGATGCTGCCGGCTGAGCTCTTTCATGAGATCAACCGTGTTCACTAAGCGGAAATGGTCGAAGTTGACAAGGATATCGTCGGCAAAAAGTGGAATTTCCACCTTCTCCCGGGCGATCTGCACAGCCAGGGCAAACCTGATGGCCAAATACAATTGTTCCACTGTTCCCTGGCTCAATTGGGGCGGCGACAGCACTTCGCCGTCGGCTGTCTCGATTTTCACTTCCTGCATGCCGATTGGCGCATACACCCGCTGGTAGCGGCCTTCGGTAATGGCCGCGAAGTATCGGCTGGCGAGCTTGAGCACTTCCGGCTGCCGTTCCAGTTCGTATTTGCGGCTCACCTGCTCGATTGCCCAGCGGCATATTTTCATACTTGTCCACTTTGTTGCCAGGTTCAGCGCCTTGGCTCGCAGCATCTCCTGCTCAAGCTGGAGTTCTTCCAGCTGCTGGCTGTGTTGGAGCATCTCTCTTTTCGCATTCAGCCCACCCAGCGCCTCCTGCAGCTCGTCGAGGCTGGCTGTCAGCCGGCCGATCTCTGCTTCCAACTGTCCTTTTTCCCGGGCTAATTCTGCTTTGGTGGCACTTTTCAAAAGCTCTTCCCACTGCGTTATTTGACTGCCTAGAGTTGTCCGCAGCACAATCTCAAGGTTTTCCACATCGTGCATCAGTTCTCGGCGCTCCGTTTGAATCTGGTACAAGCGGGCAATCTCTTCATGGTTTGAAGTGCGGCACGAGCTGTAGATTTCTTCCAATTCCCGCTTTATCTCCTCATGTCGGGCTCTATGTTCCGGGAGCCTCTCCAGCACATCCACCACTAGCCTTAACTCACTGATTCCAAAGTGTTCCGGCAAACAACAGTGTTTGAGTAGTTCTCTCAGTTTGCCAAGGACCTTGTCCATCTGTTTCTGTTTCTCAATCAAGTTTTGATGACCTGCGGCCAATTTTGCCTGGGAATGCTGGAGGTTTCGTTTCTGCTGCTCCAGTTCTTTATACAGCTCCTCTGCTTTCGCGATTCTACCTTCCAGCACTGCGATTTCGTCAGTGCTATCTATTCCCAGCCGCGCAGCAAGCTCGTCAATGCGCTTTGCGCGCTGATGCGCTTCCTTCTGCCTGCTCAGTTGTTCTTTGCCAAACAACAGCAAAAGTAAAGCCGCAATAACTATACTCAGCCAGACTCCTTCGCTGATCCTTCGGAACAGAAACAGAACGCCAATCAGCAGCCACCCGCAAACAGCGACGAGCTGCACAATTGTTATTATTGTTCTCGAGGCTGCTTCTGGATTGGCGTACGCTGTTTTGAGCCCTTCGAGCCACTGTTTTTTCACACTCAGGTCATCAGGAGAAGCCTTGTCAAACCCTAATTCGGAAACTTGAGCTTCCAAGGCAGCTATTTCATTGGTAATCACTGCACAGTCATTCTGAATCTCTCTGTGCCGTTCAGCCGCCACATCCAACTGCGGCTTCATCTGCTCAAACTCGACGGCTAATGCATCAAATTCAAGTTTAAGCTGGTTGATGTCAACGCGTGTTTCCAGTTCCTGATCCGTCCCCACAGGCAGTTTCGCCTTGGCCTGGTACAGCTTCTCCTCCACCGCCTTAAGTCCTCCTTGAAGTGCTTTCAGGCGCGCCAATCCATTTTCCGGCAAACTGAGCTCAGGCAAGTGCTGCAGTTTTTCTCTGGCGACCAGCAGCTTCTGCCACTGAGGCCAGACTTCGAGCATGATGTTGATGCGCTGCAGTTCAGTCTCTTTTTCCTCGATGACCCGCCGCAGTTTTGCGGCTTCGTGCCTCTTTGCTTCTATCTCTGCTGTCAATTCCTGGTATTGTCTGGTGATGCCGCTCATGGCCTTGATCCTGGCGGAGTTTTCCACTAGCAGTGCCTGTATGCGGTTAAGTTCCGGCTTGGAGCCGCGCGATTTGTAGATGCTGTCCATGGCTGTATCCAGACTGTCGTAGATGTCTGCCAGCGAAATGTCGGCCCCAAGGCCAATACTATACAAGAGGGCGCTCAAATCCTGATCCTGAATGAATTTGAGCTGCTGCAGCTCCGACAAGCCAAATGCGTACACAGTCTCGAACAGTGATTGGGAGATGCCGCCGATAAGTCTCTGTACATGTTCTTCAGGCAGGCTGACACCTGTTTGGAGATCCTCAATGATCAGCACTCCACCGGAGCGGCGATCCCCGACACGACTGAGCAAATAGCGTTGGCCACCTTCTGAAATCACGATGCTGCCGCCGTGGCTGCCGCCTCTAAGCGGTTCATAGCGCCTGGGAGAACCTCGGTGGTAAAACCCGTACAGGACGCTGCGGAGAAAGTTCAACAAAGTACTTTTGCCCGAGCCGTTCAGACCGTAGATTACCGTCAAGTCTGGCTCAAAATCTATGGCAAGATCGTTTAGAATGCCAAAACCGTTGATTTTCAGCTGCTCAAGCTTCATTTGGCCTGCCTCCCTCTCTGGAACAGATGCACGGCTAAGAGCTTGGCTTTTTGCAGGATTTCGCTGTGATCCATGTCAATGCCGAAACTGAGGGCGATGTTCTCGCCGGCAGCGGCGACTTCATCATCAATATCGCCAATACCGGCCTCGATCTGCTCTATGAAGCCGATCACCTCAGAAAGGAAGTCGCCTTGCGCGCGCAAGTTCTCCCAGTCGATCTCCGGCAGAGTCTGATCCTCAAGTTCCGTCACCCAGACAAAATCTGCCCGCTGCGCTTCGTTCTGGCGCAGTTCTGCAAGTAGGTCTTCGATTACCCCTTTCTTTTTCAGCTCGCCATAGCACTCACTGGTACCTGTAAGCGTAAGCTCAAGCATGGTTCCTACTGGATACTGTGCCCGGGCCTCTTCTTTGGCCTCAGCCAGCTTGTCAAAGAGCTGATCCTTCTGAGCCTGGCTTAAGTCCAACTCAAGGTTTTGCCAAACAACATCGTGCCCTAATACAAATTCCGAAGCGAGGATAGCGCCGTGATCAGCAGTAATCACATAAAACCCCTTACTGCCCGATTCCGCCCGATGCCTTCCCTGCAGAATGCCGGGATATTGAATCAGGCAGGAACTCTGCCACTGTTTCTGGGAATGCACATGGCCGATCGCCCAATAGTGATACCCCAAAGCCTCAAGATCAGCCAAGGCGACCGGAGAGTACCCCGGATCTTGACCGCCGATATCGCAGTGAAGCAGCGCGATGTTGATACTGCCCTGTTGTGGTCTGGGAAAAAGAGGGCTTAAGTCCTCCACCAGTGCCTGGGGATAGCTGATACCTGTGATTGTCACTGATTGGCCGCGGTAACTGCGGGAGATGCACTCGACCTGAGAACTGGAAAAAACATGGAGGTTATCTGGAAGAGGAAGGACAAAGCTGTCAAACACATTGGCGTCATGGTTCCCCGTCACCATAAAGACTTCGATTCCGGCTGTCCGCAGTTTTTCGACCTGCCCCACAAAATGTTTCTGCACCCGCAAGTACGGTGCAGGTGAATCAAAAACATCGCCCGCAAGCAGGACAAAATCCACCTGCGATTCCAGGCAGTACTCTACAAGATTTTCTAAAGCTTTCATGCTGGAGTTGACAGCCCGGGTTCTGAGATCGGGATCCAGCTCGCCGACTCCCGAAAACTGGCTTCCCAAATGCAGATCGGCTGCGTGTACAAATCTGAAGCCCATGGCCATGTCCCCTTCTTGATTTCTCAGTAATGGTTTCGCAACTCAAAGATCCAATTCCTGCTCAAAAAGGCCCAAAACGAAACCCTGCACCGCTCCACAACAGAACGATGCAGGGTTTGCTCTCTAACCTGACAATGGTTGCGGGGGCCGGACTCGAACCGGCAACCTTCGGGTTATGAGCCCGACGAGCTACCAACTGCTCCACCCCGCGATGTTGCACCATCAATTATATACGATCGTTGACAAAATGTCAATCTAGATATGCTGGTCGATTCTCTCGGTGATATACTGTTTGGGGACTGCGCCAACTATTTGATCAACAACTTCACCGTCTTTGAAAATCAGCATGGTTGGAATGCTCATGATGCCGTACTTCATGGCGGTTTCCGGGTTTTCATCGACATTGAGCTTGCCGACTTTTGCTTTCCCGGAATACTCAACCGCAACTTCATCGATTATCGGGCCGACCATCCTGCAAGGACCGCACCAAGGCGCCCAGAAATCTACCAACACCACGCCTTTATTCTGTTCAACTTCTTGGCCAAATGTGCTATCAGTCAATTGTACTGTCATTAGTTCCAGCCTCCTTCAGCTTCTGATTTCACATCATCTACCCCGATTATATACCCCGTGAGGGTATATGTCAAGAGTCAATTCTTAATTATACTTTAGGCTTGGAATATCCTGCTTATACTGGGTGGTGCTGCATTCATGCCGGTTTTAAAATTTCTTTACGAAAATAATACTTATCGAAGGAGGACAATTGCACTATTCGTAGAATCATTGATAAAAATTGCGGAATATATTTAAAGGAAAACAGAAAGGTGGTTCTGCGAATGAAATGTGACAAGACTACTACACGAAGACTGGTGATTGCTCTGCTGGTGCTAGCCCTGGCCGGTATCATGGCGACTCCGGTCTTTGCCGCCGAAATCAAAATTGGACTCATCACTAGCCTAACCGGACCTGTATCAACTTACGGACAGTCGGTTAGAAATGCGGTGCAGATGGCTGTCGATGAAATCAACGCAGCCGGCGGTATCAATGGAAACAAGATCAATTTGATCGTTCGCGATGATAAAGGCGATGCCACTGAGGCCGCTAATGTCACCCGCTACTTTATCGACAGGGAGCAAGTCGCTCTGATTGTAGGCCCTGTGATTACTCCTTGTGTGATGGCGTCCGCGCCTATCGCTCAAGAGGCCGGCGTGCCTATAATCACACCCACAGGAACCGGCGACGCGATCACCGCTATAGGTGAGTATGTCTTCCGGGCTGCTTATAAAGATTCGCTCCAAGGCAGCGCCATGGCTCGTTTCGCCCGCGAAAACCTTGGCTTGAGCACCGCGGCTATCATTTATGATATCGCCAATGACTATTCAGTCGGCTTGATGAATGCTTTCCGAAACACTTTTGAAGAGCTTGGCGGAAAGATCGTCACCATCCAGTCCTACACCACAGGCGACAGAGATTTCAGCGCTCAGCTAACATCTATTTTAATCGCAAATCCTCAAGGCCTGTTTATTCCCGACTATCATTCGGCCGCAGGCCCGATTCTGCTCCAAGCCAGCCAATTCGGCATTGACGCGGTCAAACTTGGCGTTGACGGCTGGGATTCACCTGACTTAAAGCCTCTGTCCGGAGGCAATGATGAAGGTGGGTACTTCATCAACCATTATTCCCCGCAGGACACCAGGCCTGCAACGGTTGAATTTGCCAACAGGTACAAGACTCTGTATAACCAAGAGCCTGACGCCTTGGCAGCACTCGGCTACGATGCTATTCAGATTGTCAAGGCTGCATTGGAAAAGGCGAACAGCACAGACCATGATGCAATAAAGGATGCCATGGGGACAGTCAAGGGAGTTGTGGCTGCGACAGCCGACATCGACATGGATCCGGAGGGCACACCGTACAAGCCGCTGGTAATTCTCCAGATCAAAGACGGAGCCCCGGTTCTGGTCGACAAGGTTCTTCCATAATATGTACGTAACCGCATTGTACCTGGGTTGTACCTAAATGGGTACAACCCAGCCTTTTCTTTATATTGGAAATATATGAGGTGATTGCATGCAGTGGCAGCTTTTGGCCGCACAGTTGATCAACGGAATTGCTCTCGGCAGCACCTATGCTTTGATAGCGTTAGGCTATACAATGGTTTATGGAATCATTCGCCTGATTAATTTCGCCCACGGCGATATTTTCATGTTGGGTGCCTACTTCGGCTTAATTGCCATATCCAGTTACAACTTATCCTTGATACCGGCGATGATTATATCCATGTGCCTGGCGGCGCTGGTAGGCATTACTCTAGATCGGATCGCCTACCGCCCCTTGCGCCAGTCGCCCAGGATTACGGTTCTGATCACAGCCATTGGCGCATCGCTGCTGATTCAAAGCCTAGCCCAGCTGATTTTTGGGGCTGATTATCGTTCATTTCCTGCAAAGGCCATTCCCATTAAAATCATCAGGCTTGGCTCCATTATTATAACCAACCGCCAGATCATTATTTTCGGGACAGCGATTCTGCTGATGATTCTCCTACATCTGATCGTCAACTACACTAAACTCGGCAAAGCCATGCGGGCCGTATCCATGGACAAAGAAGCGGCACAGCTGATGGGCATCAACGTTGACAGAGTGATAGCCTTCACCTTTGCCGTTGGTTCTGCGTTGGCGGCTGCCGCAGGCATTCTCGTGGGCATACTCTACAACAGCGTGGACCCGTACATGGGCACCCTGCCCGGCTTGAAAGCTTTTGTGGCTGCGGTGTTGGGAGGAATCGGGATTATTCCCGGGGCTGTTTTTGGAGGATTTTTCATGGGTATTGCCGAAAACATGGTTGTTGCTTTTGGTTCATCCACCTATCGCGACGCAGTGGCCTTCGCTGTTTTGATCCTGGTCCTGCTCATCAAACCCAGTGGTCTATTGGGGAAACGCGTTCAAGAGAAAGTGTAGGTGTTTTGATTGACGAAACGCAATATCGTGGTAACCGCTCTTCTAGCTGGGTTTTATTTGCTTGTACAGCTGCTTGCCGCAAAACGGGTGCTTCTTCCCTATGATTTGCAGATCTTGGGTTTGATCTGCATCAATATTATGCTTGCTGTGAGTCTTAATCTGATCAACGGCTTCACCGGCCAGTTTTCCATCGGACACGCCGGTTTTTTTGGTATTGGCGCCTATGCTTCCGCTTACTTGACCGTGGTGCATGATGTACCCTTTTTGATCGCGCTTTGTGCCGGCGCTGTATTCGCCGCCGTCATAGGCATTGTGATCGGCCTGCCCGCTCTGCGGCTGCAGGGAGATTATCTGGCCATTGCCACTTTGGGTTTCGGCGAAATAATCCGGGTCGTCATTCTCAATATTCCCCAAGTCGGCGGTGCTCGCGGTTTTTCCGGTATCAGCCGGGCAACTTCTTTTGGGCACACCTACCTGTTCATGATTCTGACCGTGTTGATTATCAAAAACTTCATTTCAAGCTATCACGGCCGCGCTTGCATAGCCGTCCGCGAGGATGAACTGGCCAGTGAGACTTTGGGCATTAACACCACCTTTTACAAGGTGTCCGCATTTACGCTCGGCGCCTTTTTCGCTGGGTTGGCCGGAGGCTTGTTCAGCCATTATATGGGCTACATCAATCCTGCTGCCAACCAAATCGGGTTTCTCAAATCGATCGACATCTTAATCATGGTCGTGCTGGGAGGTTTGGGAAGCATTACCGGCTCGATAGGTGCCGCCATATTCCTCACTTTGATCCCTGAACTGCTCCGCGGGCTTGCCGAGTACCGCATGATTGTTTATCCGATCATCCTCATTCTGATCATGCTCTTCCGCCCCGCCGGTCTTTTGGGCGGCAAAGAGCTCTCCTGGGATGCGTTGTCCAGGTTTTACCAGAGGTTTGCAGGCAAACGACAGAAGCAAAGGGTGACTGGCGATGGCAGCGAATGAACTCTTGAGAATCAGCACACTTTCTGTAAGTTTTGGCGGCTTGAAGGCTATATCCAATGTTGACATGACCGTCTATGAAGGCGAACTGGTTGGGCTGATCGGCCCGAACGGTGCCGGTAAAACAACACTGTTCAACGCCTTGACCGGACTCTGCCGGCCCACATCCGGCGAGATCGTCTTCAGCGGCAAGAATCTGTCTAAAAAATCCGCTCATTATATCTCACGTCAGGGGATCACGCGGACATTTCAGAATATCCGGCTGTTCAAATCGCTATCCGCCTTGGACAATCTGCGCATAGCTTGTCATCAAAACATGAGTTATACGTTTCTTGGCGGTATCCTCAAAACAAAAAACGCCAGCCGTCAGGAGGAAGAAGCTGAGAAGCAGGCCTGGGCCATGCTGGAAATAATGGGGTTGTCTCAATACGCCCATGAGCGCTCTGTCAACCTCTCCTACGGCAATCAGCGTAAACTGGAAATTGCCCGGGCACTGGTGACAAAACCGAGACTGCTTTTGCTCGATGAACCGGCGGCTGGAATGAATCCTGCCGAGACTCAGGAACTGCTGCACTTAATCCGTTCATTACGCTCCGATTTCGGTGTTACCATCATCCTAATCGAACACGATATGAACTTGGTGATGAATCTGTGCGAACGGATCTTCGTGCTTGATTACGGAGTCCTCATTGCCGAAGGTTCTGTGGAAGAGATCAGATCAAACGAACAAGTCATTCAAGCCTATTTGGGAGCTGATGTGTGATGGAGCTGCTGAAGGTTCAAGACCTTGACGTTTATTACGGTGGGATTCATGCGCTAAAACAGGTTAGTTTCACGATCAACGCCGGTGAAATCGTAACACTGATCGGTGCCAACGGCGCCGGCAAGTCAACCACCCTCAGGGCGGTTTCGGGGCTGGTGCCGACAAGCAGTGGTTCAGTGGAATTCAAAGGTGTGGACATTACAAATATGCCGGCACACAAGATCGCAGGCTTAAAGTTGACTCATGTGCCGGAAGGCAGAAGGGTGTTCGCTAACTTGTCAGTAGAGGTCAATTTGCAGTTAGGCGCCTATCTGCGCAAGGACAAGGCACAGGTTCAAGAAGACTTGGAGCGAGTTTATACCCTCTTCCCCCGCCTTGCCGAGCGGCGCCGGCAGTTGGCTGGCAGCCTCAGCGGCGGCGAGCAGCAGATGCTGGCCATGGGCCGCGGATTGATGGCCAATCCTGAACTGATGCTTCTGGATGAACCGTCGATGGGTTTAGCGCCCCTTTTGGTCCGGGAGATTTTCCGGGTTATTGAAGAAATCAACCGCTCCGGCACTACCATCCTGCTGGTGGAACAGAATGCCAAGATGGCTCTGAATGTAGCCAACCGAGCCTATGTCTTGGAAAACGGCGCAGTCAAGCTCAGCGGAACCGCTGCTGAGCTGCTGCAGGATGAAAGAGTCAGGAAAGCCTACCTCGGCGGATAACAACTAGACAACCAAGCGTTCACTACAGCTGGTGGCGTTTACGCACACCAGCTCTTTTTTTCCCTGATTGATCACCAGGCGCATCGCCGAACGGCACTTGGGACATCCATGAGTCATGGCCCTAGGATACTGGTATGGCGACTGGCCGCGGGCATACGCTTCCAGATGCCGGTACACCTGGACCAACAGCAGGACATCATCCTTGGCCCGGTGGGAGTTGGCAAATTCCCGATCTAAGTGAAAGTGATACATCAGGTTCTTGAGCTTGTGGCTTCCTTCTCCGTCAGGATAGATGCAGAGCCTGGGAAACAAGCGCCGGCTGATGGCCAAGGTGTCGATCCCTTTGGCGGACAGCGGCGCACATTGATTGCGCTTGAACATCGATTCCAAAAAACGGCGGTCAAAGTCAAGGTTGTGGGCAACAATGGCGCCATCACCGATAAACTCCCGGATTTGGCAGGCGACATCCTTTTCCGTGGGAGCATGGCAGACATCTTCATCTGTGATCCCTGTCAGCGATGTGATGTATTCGGGAATCGGCCGCTCTGGGTTGATCATGGTGTGATACTCTTGCACCTCTCCACTGCGCTCCAGTTTCAGCATGTAAATCTCGACCACCCGATCCTTGTACCCGTCAAGCCCTGTAGTTTCTACGTCCAAAAAAACCAAACTGTCCATGGCAACCTCCTTTGCCATAGTATTCTGGATCTGCCGCGTTTTTCCTCTATGATAACATAGGCTCTACCTGGCAAAGCTAGCGGTGGAGGTGGTGTATGGTGCACTCTCTGGCAAAGGCGTCACTTTTAGGCAAGTATCTTTCCATTTTTGGCGAAGTTAGGCAAAGGATTAAGTTCTGGCGGTCTGCGGCTGACAAACTGGATCCGGAACTTAAATGCCAGGGGCTTGCGAGTATCGAATCGAAGGCTTTTCACTGTCTGGGAGGCGCTGTTTATGCTGTCTATCCGCAGGTGGATCGGCGGGTAATGCTGGACGCCATCGTAGCATTACAGACCATCAGCGATTATTTGGACAATCTCTGCGACCGGGTCGGAGTCAATGATGAGCAAGCGTTCGAGCAGCTCCACTTAAGCTTCATCCATGCCCTCGACCCAACTGTCCCTATGGTAGATTACTATCGTTATTACCCATACAAAGAATCAACCTATCTTAACACTTTGGTCCAGACCTGCCGCCACCAGATCAGGCAGATGCCGTATTACAAAGACTACCAGCCGCTGATCAACGAACTTGCCGCTTACTACTGCAAACTGCAGGTGCTAAAGCACTTACGCCCTGCCGGCCCTAGCCGCCTCCAACAATGGGCTGAGCAGACATTCATCCAAGGGAACTCTGAGCTGCACTGGAACGAGTGGGCGGCGGCCTCCGGCTCGACACTTGGCATTTTTTACAGTTTTGCAGCAAGCTTTCACCGTTTTTCCCCACGTGTGCGCGAGAGGATGTACGAAGCCTATTTCCCATGGGTCCAAGGCCTGCACATCCTCCTTGACTACTTGATTGACCGCGGCGAGGACCAAATCCACGGCGATCTCAATTTCACCTTCTACCACAGAGATCTTGAGCACACAGTCAGCCGCATGGCATATATCCGCCAAAGCAGTAAAACAAAGATCGAGGCACTGCCCCATCCATATTTCCACCAATTGGTCATCGACGGCATGCTTGCCATGTATGGATCCGATCCGAAGCTGAGCCAGCAAGGGCTTTTTTCCGCTTATTCCCGTCTGGTGGGCTCGTGCACACCGCGGATACTTCTGAGAGCATGCCAACTGCTGAGATCTGTTCGAATCATCGGCTAGAAGCGGCGGCTCCAGATGAATTTTGCAAGGTTTCCCAGCTGGATTCGCGCTTCGCTCTCAGCAAACATGGCAAGAATCGCCAGGGCTTGTTCTACATACAACTGGGCTTCCTGTTTAATGTCCTCTAGAATGCCTTCGGTCCACAGCAGGTCTCTTGCTTCTTCAAAAGTCAAATCTTGATGCCACGTATGCTTTAGGACGCCCCGATCCACACCGCGGATCACCGGAAGTGTCCAGATCCCTAAGGCAAAGTCCTTACCCACGCTTTTACCCGTGGTGGTTGGCTGATCTGAGTAGTCCAACAAATCATCGGTCAGCTGATATGCATAGCCAAGAGCCAATCCAAACTTGCCCAACAGATCCACCACTTCTTGGTCCGCACCAGAAAGCATCGCTCCGATGCGGCAGACTGCCTTCATAAAGCAGGCGGTTTTCTGGTAGATATACTTCCAGTAGTAAGTCTCATTGCATCCAGGATCCATCAGCTGCTGGATTTCCCCTTCGCACATTTGCGTGATGACATGGGTAAGCTCCGAGAGCACCTGATCCAATCGATGCTGTGTCAGCAGCATGAATGCTTTTGCAAACAGATAATCGCCTGCAAGCACTGCCGCCTGCGGCCCAAAGCGCCGCTGGACAGTCAGTGCGGTGCGCCTCAAATCTGATTGATCAACGATATCGTCATGGATCAGAGAAGCCATGTGGATCAGTTCTATCCCAGCAGCTGCGTCAACAACAACGGTCGAATCTGTGCCGCCGCACATCTCGCACACAAGAGAGAGCAGAACCGGCCTAATCATTTTGCCGTCGGTTTGCTTTATATACCCCAGGATCTGCTCGATACTCCCTTCGCTTGACAGTACTTCTCCAAGCCTTGCCCGGACGCGTGTCAAGAACGGTGCAGTTTCCAGTACTACGGCTTCTGGTGCATATGTCATCTAAAGGCTTGGCTCCTTCCTTCCGCTATTGGAAATCGTCGATCCGTTTTTCGCCTGTCAATTCCCTAAGCGGCTGAATGTTTTGCGTCACCTCTAGTGTGCCCAAATACTGGTTTTGATCATCATATACGGCGTAGTAGCGGATGTGGATAAACATTCCTCTGCTCTGGATCCAAAAGTCAGCATGATCACGCTTGTGGTTCTTGAAATCAGACAAGATCTTGTTAACAATGTGCACACTTGCGGGAGGGTGGCAGTTCTGGACCTTGCGGCCGATGACCGCCGGCGGCCGGTCAAAAACTCGCTCTTTACCCTGTGAGAAATAGCGGACACGATCGGTTTTGTCAACAAAAGTAATATCTATTGGCAGTGTGTTGAATATCCTGGTGATCTCCTCAACAGACAGATAACCCGGCCCAATTTTCAGCAAGCCTTCAGGAATCTGCCCCTGCCAGTCTTCGCCCGGAGCGTCTGCCTCCGCTTCTGCTTCTTCCTGAGTCTGCTCTGCCAGCTCAGCGTGGGAGATGATCGTATAACCGATCTCACCGCTTTGATCTGCGATCTCCTGCCATTCTTGATCGGTTAATAGCTCCAGGCACATGGGGAACAGTATGTTCTCTTCTTTGTAGATCATCTCTTTGATGGAATTGAGGCACGGTTTAACCAGTTCGGCAATTTGCTGAGTCAGGCCGCGGTCAGCAGTGACAGTGCTGGAAATGAGCTGGTTTGTTTTCTTCAATCCGGCGCGAATCTGATCATGAATGCCCCACATGACCGAAGGCGGCCCCGTTATTCCATGCTTTTCCAGGTAGGGAAAGAGGATGTTTTCCTTGCGGCGGTAGTGTTTGTCTAGTTCCATCAACCGCTGATGGAGGCTTTGCCATCTCTGCATGTGTTCTGTCACATCAGTGCCGACTGCCGCCTGAGCGATCTGATCCACTAGGGCGTCAACCTGATCGATCACCCTGGATACTGCCTTGTTTTCCGCTTTAAAGACTTGAACCGGATGAATCTTGGTTCCGGAATCGGCAACCGACTCTTCAACTGCGGCGTTGAGCTTGTTGTCCAGTGCTTCCCGGAATACAGCCACGTGGACATCGCAAAGTGCCTGGATCTCTTCTACCGGCATGCCTTCGTTGATCAACGCCTGTTCCATTTCGGAGATCTCAGACGGTGAGACAACCTCACCTAGAAGCTCCTTAAACCTTTGTTTTATCTCCTCCAGGTCCGCGCCGGCATGCAAATCTCTGATTATCGCTTTCAACTGCTCCTGACGCTTGCGGCGGTTGTCAATCAATTCACTCATGTGTTATTCCCCCTTAAATATAACCAAGTTACTTATATATATTTCACAGCGCTTGTCCCTTTTCCTGCTGAACTCTCTCCTTAGTATGTCAAAATTCGGTAAAAAACAACCTTGATGACCGTGTCTCATAAAAAGCCAATCGACAGGAAATGCTAATTACACACGACAATCCAGGCAAGGAGGTACGCTATGTATCATCAATACGAGAATCAAAAGGGTAATCACATGAATGAACCGCCCCAGGTAATAACCACCAAGGACCTGCTTTATTTGGAGGACGCTCTCTCCTGGGAACTCTTGGCCAGCAAAAAGGCATACCACTTTGCAGCTGAAAGTCAGGATCCGCAGATCAGGCAGCATCTGGAACATCTGGCCAGCATCCATCAGCGGCATTATCAGATACTGTTGAATCACCTGCACAGCCACACTCAGCAGCAGAACATGAATCAATATCAGTACACCAACCAATTCAGCAGCTAAAGGAGGCACAAGCATGCAAGGTTTCGGGCAGCAAAACTACCAGAACCCTGGTTTTTTTAATCAACCTTCAAGTCAAGTCACGATTAAAAACCCCCAAACCGGCCAGATGCCGCGAGTCAAGGGGCCGGAGATGAATGATCGGGATCGCCTTAACGATATGTTGGCCACCGAGAAGTATTTGACCGACAATTTCAACGTCTTTTTGCGCGAGGCCAGTTACACCGAACTCCATCAGGATGTGAACCAGATTCTCAATCAAACCCATCAGGAAGCCCGCAATCTGTTCACATTCATGTTCAACAAGGGTTGGTATTCCCTGCAGGCTGAGTCAGCTCAACAAGTCGCCGAGGCTGCGCAAAAGTTCGGCAGTTACCAGAGCCAGTTCGCTCAGAATCAACCATCATACACCCAACCGTCGTATGGAATGTAAGAAACAAGAGGCTGCAAAACTGCAGCCTCTTTTTCGTAAGTGCGTCACTTTTGATTGAGCAATTGCTTGGCTTCCTTCACCAGGTTGTCCGGCGTGAAGCCGAAATACGCGCCCACTTCATTCGCTTTGCCACTGCGGCCGAATTGATCCAGCGAAAAGACGCGGATCCTGGCACCGGGACAAATGCTGTACCAACCGCTGCCGACTCCTACCTCAACTGCAAGGACTGGCTTGGTCGGCGGAATAACCTGGTCGCGGTAAGCGGGATCCTGAGCCATGAATTCCTCGCGGCAGAGGATCGAAACCACTCTCACTCCAAACCCTTCCTGCTCCAACAGCTTAGCCGCATCAACGGCCAGACTTACTTCACTGCCTGCAGCCACGATAGTCAGATCCAAATCTTTCTTTTCCGCATAATGTATGTATCCACCCTTGTCCATGTTGGCGGAATCATGTTTCGGAAGTACAGGCAGAGCTTGACGGGTAAGTACCAGCGCACTAGGGCCGTCCAGCCGCTTCAGCGCGGCAATCCAAGCATGCACGGTCTCTTCCGCGTCCGCCGGCCGGAAGACCCACAGATTGGGAATCAACCGCAGAGACTCTGTTTGCTCAATCGGTTGGTGAGTCGGGCCGTCTTCACCCACGTAGATCGAATCATGGGTGAATACATAAATCACAGGCTGCTTCATCATTGCGGCCAAGCGAATTGCAGGGCGGAGATAATCAGAGAAAACCAAGAATGTTCCGCCAAAGATCCGGAACCCACCGGTGAGGCTGATACCGTTCATAATTGCCCCCATGGCGTGTTCGCGAATGCCGAAATTGAAGTTGCGACCTGTGAAGTCACCAGCTTTGATGTTTCCAAAACCGTCCATATGGGTGTTGTTTGACGGAGCCAGATCCGCAGAACCGCCGATCAAGTATGGCACTTCTTTTGCAAGCGCATTGACTGTCTTGCCGCTGGCCGCCCTCGTGGCAAGCTTGTCACCCGGCTGGAACGCCGGCATTCTTGACGTCAGATCTTCCGGCAGTTTGCAGCCAAACGCCTGATCCCATTCCTCGGCCAAGTCAGGATACTTTTCTCTCCACTCGTTGAACAAACGGTTCCAATCGGCTACCAGTGCCGAACCGCGGCTGATCACTTCTTGGCGCATCTGGTCGGCTGTTTCCGAGACATAGAACTCAGTCTCAGGAAGGCCGATCGCCCGCTTCATTGCCAGGATTTCTTCCTTGCCCAATGGCGCGCCGTGGACAGCGGCAGTGCCGGCCTTGTTCGGTGCACCGTGCCCGATGTTGGTCTTGGCCACAATCAGGCTCGGCCGCTCTGTTTCTTGTTTGGCCAAGACCAAAGCTCTTTTAATCTGGTCGATATCATGACCGTCTATTTCTTGTACATGCCAGCCATAGGCCAGGTAGCGATCTTTCACCGATTCGGTGAACGCGAGTTCTGTGCTGCCCTCAATCGTTATGCCATTGGAGTCGTAGATGACAATCAGTTTACCAAGCTTTAGGTGCCCGGCATATGACGAAGCCTCAGAGGTGATACCTTCCATCATACAGCCGTCTCCGCACAAAACGTATGTATAATAATCCACAACGGGATACCCAGGCCGGTTAAACCGTGCCGCCAACATCTGCTCAGCTATGGCCATCCCCACCGCATTGGCGAACCCTTGGCCCAACGGTCCGGTGGTAGTCTCTATGCCGTCGGCATGGCCGTACTCAGGGTGGCCTGCCGTCTTAGCATGCAGTTGGCGGAAATTCCGCAAATCGTCCAAGCTTAAATCATATCCGCTTAGGTGTAAGAGAGAGTAGAGCAGCATTGATGCGTGCCCGGCGGACAAGACAAAACGGTCCCTGTTGGGCCACTTGGGGTTTTCTGGACTGTGCCGCAGAACATCAAAATAAAGCACGGAACCGATTTCTGCACAGCCCAGAGGCATTCCCGGATGTCCGGAACCAGCCTTTTCCACCCCATCGGCAGACAAGCCTCGGATAATGTTGGCCATGTGTTTCAAGTCCATGTACACTCACCCTTATCTTAATATTTTAGCGTTTCCTTACTTGTACACTTCGACGAGATCGCCGTTGTTCAATCCCGCGGCATTGGCTTCATCGGTGTCGATGTGGAACTCAAGGACAAAATCATCTCTCACACGTACCAGGACATTGTTGAAGATTACACTGCGCTCCCCTTCAGTCTTCACACTGACAACACTTTTGTCCTCGACACCAAATTTGGCTGCGTCGGCTGGGCTCATATGAATATGCCGCAGGGCAATAATCACACCTTCTTTTAGATAAATTGACCCCTTCGGTCCAACCAGTGTTACTGCCTCCGAGTTCTCCACTGAACCGGAATCTCTCACCGGCGGCCTAAGGCCAAGGGCGAACGCATCGGTGCGGGAGATTTCCACTTGGGTTTTTCCACGGAGCGGACCCAACACCCGGACATTGGGAATCGCGTTTTTGCGCGTAACTAGAGTAACCTGTTCTTCAGCGGCATATTGGCCGGTTTGAGACAGTTCTTTCGCGGGTGTCAGCTGATAATCCGGACCGAACAGTACTGCCAGATCTTCTTTGCTGAGATGTAAATGTCTGGCAGAGACACCGACTGGTACTTTTCCAAGAAACTGTTTCAACTTTATTCCTCCTTATGTTTCTACAGCTATATTGTAACAAGCTTCACATGTTATGTTACGACAGATCTACTGAAATTCCTGCCGCGGTTGGATCCCGCTGCCAGAGGCAAGCTTCAGGCGAATTTAATCCAAAAGAGGGTTGACCGTAAACCGTACCTGTGGTATATTAAAGTCGTGCTAGGGGAGTAGCTCAATTGGTAGAGCATCGGTCTCCAAAACCGAGGGCTGCGGGTTCAAGTCCTGTCTCCCCTGCCACCCATCACCACAAAATTTAAGTCCGGACAGTGTCCGGACTTTTTATCTCTGCAGCATGCCTCCGCACAGGCTTCCCAGGATACCTAGGATACTCACCACCGCCAGCTGTTTAGCCCAAAACCAGTTGAGGACAACGTGCAGATCGCCTCTGATCACAGTCATGATGATGAGAATCGCAGCACCCAGCAACAGCCCGTGCAGCCAAAGTCTTTGCTTAAGCCTTGTGCCGATGTAAACAGCACCCGCAACAATGCTGGCGTAGTTTCCAGCTGTCAAGGCCGCTTTTGTATACTGCCACGGCGAAATGTAAGTGATTACCGCCAAGATCAAGGCCACACCCACCAGCAGTACACAGCTTACAGCCACACCTTGAATCAACAGCAAAACATTGATTGCACTGGTCGCATTTTTCATGGTTGGCCACTCCTTGATAGCTTATCAGTCCCTAAATCCTATGTTATAGGCGAAAAAAATATGCAGCCGTTTCCGGCTGCATATATTTAGCTGCTGCTTGTGACTATTCTTCTTTCTTGCTGGCTGCGATCACTTGTTCCGCCAAAGGCTGCGGCATCTCCTCATAGTGGCTGAACTCCATGGTGAAGGAGCCGCGGCCTTGGGTAATCGACCGCAGGTCAATGGCGTAGTTGAACATTTCACTTAAGGGAACCTGTGCACGAATGAGCTGTTTTCCGTTGTCAGGTTCCATACCCAGGATTTTGCCCCGTTTTTTGTTCAAATCTCCCATCACATCGCCCATAAAGCTCTCAGGAACGGTGATATACACATTCTGAATCGGTTCCAAGAGCACTGGGTTGGCCTCCATAAACCCTTTCTTAAGCGCCATGGATGCGGCGATCTTGAAAGCCATTTCCGACGAGTCGACACTGTGATAAGAGCCGTCGAACAAGGACACCCTCAAGTTCACAACCGGATACCCGGCCAGAATCCCTTCGGCCATTGTTTCCCGGATGCCCTTTTCCACTGCCGGGATGTACTGCTTGGGAACTGCGCCGCCGAAGATGTTGTCCACAAACTCAAGCTCATCACCGCCCTGGCCGCTGCCGGGCTCGATTTCCAGCCAGACATGGCCGTATTGGCCCCTGCCGCCTGTCTGCTTCTTGTGCTTACCTTCCACCTTGACCTTGCCCCGGATTGTCTCACGGTACGGCACAGACGGAGTGGACAGTTTGACTTCGGCGCCGAACTTCTTGTGCAGCCTGGAGCACATTACTTCCAAATGCAGGTCTCCGAGACCTGAGATAAGAATCTCGCTGGTTTCGGCACTTTTCTCCACTTTGAACGCGGGATCCGCTTCCGCCAGCCTGGCCAGCCCGTTGCCGATCTTGTCCTCATCACCTTTGGACAGCGGCTGGACCGCCATGGTCATTACCGGCTTCGGAAAATCAATACCCTTGGCAACAATCGTTGATCCCTTGACTGAAAGCACATCATTGGTATTGGTTTCCTGCAGTTTGGCCACAGCGCCGATATCTCCGGCTCCCAATTGGTTGACAGGGATGTTTTCTTTACCCTTCATCACGAACAACTGGCCGATTCTCTCTTCCCTGCCGCGGGACACATTGTAGACCACGCTGTCTGATTTGAGCGTCCCTGACAAAACTTTAAACAGATTCAGCTTACCCACATATGGGTCGGCCAGTGTTTTAAACACGAGCGCGTTGAGGGTCGAATCGCTTGGTTTAATCTCAACCTCTTCGTTTGTCTTGGTGTCAATGCCGACATCCACTGTCTCCGCAGGGCTGGGCAGGCATTGAACGCAGTAATTCAACAACTCCGCGATGCCCACGTTGGTGGTGGCTGAACCGCAAAACACAGGCACTACCTCTCCGGACTTGGTCCCCACAGCAAGGGCAGACTCGATCTCGGCGTCGGTCAAAGCCTCGCCCTCGAGGTATTTCATCATCAGTTCATCATCAGTCACAGACACCGCCTCGATCAAAGCTTCTCTGGCGGCGGCCACATCGTCGGCCATATCGGCGGGCACATCCCCTATTGTGACCTTGTTTTGATCCCATAAGTATGCTTTTTGCTGGATCAGGTCGACATGGCCTCTGAAATCCTGGGCATTGCCGATCGGCAGCTGCACTGGTACAACTTTAGTTCCGAACATAGAGCGAAGCTGTTCCACCACTGTTTTGAAGTTGGCGTTTTCCCTCTCCATTTTGTTGACAAAAATGATTCTTGGCGTATTGTACTGTTCGGCGTATGCCCATGCTTTTTCGGTGCCCACTTCAACTCCGGATGAAGCGCACACAACGATTACGGCTCCGTCGGCCACCCTCAAGGCCGCAATCATATCGGCGACAAAATCGAAATACCCCGGGGCATCCAGAATGTTGATTTTATGCTCGTTCCATTCAACGGGAGCTAAAGCCAGATCAATACTGATTTGGCGCTTGATTTCCTCAGGATCAAAGTCCAGCGTGCTGGTACCGTCATCAACTCTGCCCATCCGGTTGATTCCCTTGGATACATACAGCATCGCTTCGGCCAGCGATGTCTTACCTGCACCACTGTGGGAAACGAGAGCAATATTCCTTATTCTGTCACTACCGTAATCCTTCACCAAATCTCCTCCTCTTGTCCTTCTACCACTGTCTAGACGCAAAGCATTTGGACACAATGTCAAACATTGATTTTATCCGATTTTATATTCCACAATCGGAGGGCTCCTTCCTTCCTGGCGGTGAAAATTATGTCACCACCACCAGCCCCAAGTACGCCTGATTGTCAGCATGTGCGACTCGTAATCGTATTCGCTTTCATATCCCAGCACAGGCAAAAGCGACAAAGGCAGATAAAACTTCCTGTCTTCGACAAGCACATTTTCCATCAGGGGAAGTTTCATATTACGCCAAGTCACCATGCTTGAACCAGGATCAATCACCATATAGTTCAACCCGCTGATCAGGAAAATCCGTTGGGATCCAAAGCGAATCAGGCTCAACGCCGACGCCAGGCCGTCGAGATCCAGGAAAACTCTGCCATTGTACAATTTGGCCTCAATTGAACCAGAGAGGGTTTTGCTGTTATATCTAATCTCGATTGTCTCCGGATCGACCTGATGCAGCCGATAGTAGCTTCCGTCTGTTTCTTTGACAAGATAGCCGCCGTTTGTGGGTATCAAGTCCTGCACACTGAACAAAGGCAGCGATTCGACGTGATTCAAAGAGCTTGTTCCTATGGTATACCGCGATACCCCGCTGCGGCCGGACATGTTTACTATTCCCAATTCCGGCAGGAATTTGATCACCCGGCCGTCAAACTCAGCGGGAAAATGCCTGACAGTAGACAGGCTTTCTCCATTGTACCTCCATGCGTAGAAGATGTTCTGTCCGGTGACTACAACAAGCTCTGGCAGTTCGCCGAGGCGCGTCTCGGCCAAGAATACACTGTCGATCGTTCCCCACGGGTAGTTCTGCCACAACAGTTCCAGCTGTCCGTCCATCCACCCGAGCACACCAACATACCCTGAATGATAGGCGTAAATGACCTCATCTCCGCCGTTACCGTCGAGATCCCCGGCACACACATACTTCACATTTGCATTGGGCTGAGAGCGCCAGAACAAGTCCAGCTCTCCATCCCAGCCGAGATAGACAAAGGCTTCTCCCCGCTCGGTAAGTACAACCACATCGCCCCAGCCGTTTCCCGTGATGTCGGCGACCAGCAGCCGCACCACCGGCGACCAAAGATAGCGCCGTTCCACGACCTGGCGCCAGGTGCCTTGAACATGCTGATAGACATAGAAATTGAAATTGTCTGTTCCGATGATAATTTCCGGGCGGAAATCCCCAGTGAGGTCTCCAGCGGCGACGGCAGTCACATTGCCGGCAAATCCGGTGATTGTCCCGATGAGCACGCCCTGATCATAGATTCTCAGTTCGTTTCCCAAACCGGAAATGATCTGATCTCGGCCGTTGTTCAGGACGCTTGCCACCGCGACCACACTGTTGTGCAAGTAAGGCAGCTCCTCAAGCAAATAATCTGCCTGGGCAGTCAGGCTGCAGCCGGCAATGATCAATAAACTGAGGAGAAACATCAGGCTCCATTTCGCGCTCAATTGAAAGAAGCCTCCTTCATCTGTTGGTCCAGGGGATGTTATCTTATATTATTGGCCCTTTCAATGTCATTTCCTTCAATAAAAAATCCTCCCAAAAACCTGGAAGGATTCTGCGCATTTGTTCATGGTCGGGGCGACCTGATTTGAACAGGCGACCTCTACCACCCCAAGGTAGCGCGCTAGCCAAACTGCGCCACGCCCCGACTGACCGAGAATAGGATACCATAAATTCGACCGAAATGCAAGCTATATTCCTATGTTCCTACGGAATCTTTAAGCTGTTTCCCGGCTCTGAAGACTGGGACTTTCTTGGCTGGAATTGTCATTTCAGCACCGGTCTGGGGATTTCGGCCGACCCGCTCGGACCGCTGCTTAACCTCAAACGAACCAAAGCCGACCAATTGTACCTTGTCGCCTTTGGCCAAAGCTTCCGTAATGCTTGCAAACACCGCATCCACAGCGGCTCCGGCATCCTTCTTGGTCAGATTGGACTTGGCTGCAACCTGGTCAACTAATTCAGTCTTGGTCATCCCATATCCTCCTTCATTAGTGTTATCACTAGTGTAACCACTAATGACGGGGATTATCAATATTTACAAGATAATGCAAATTAGGCCTCCGCTGCCCTCGTTGATGATCTTCGAAAGGGTTTCCTGGAGTTTCTCTCGGGCATTCTCGGGCATCCGGTTCAGTTTAGCCTGGATGCCTTCCCTCACCAGATCTTGCAGCGACCGGCCCAGGAAATCGCGGCTCCACAGTGCATCCGGGTCTTCCTGGAACTCTTCTGTCAGAGATTGCATCAATTCTTCACCTTGCTTTTCCGTGCCAACAAGAGGAGTCACTTCGGTTGTGATATTAGCCCGAATCAGGTGAATCGACGGGGCGCTTGCCGTCAGTCTGATGCCAAAATGGCGTCCTTGTTTGATCAGCTCAGGCTGCTCGAACGTGATGTCGTCCAAAGATGGAGACACTATTCCATAGCCGGTTTCCCGCACCTGCATCAAAGCGGCCGCCAGTTTGTCGTATTCCCGTTTGGCTATGGATAAATCCTGCATCAGCCGGATCAGATGGTGATCTCCATCTACTTCCAAACCTGTCATGCCGGCCAGCACCTGATAGAACAAAGCCCGATCCGCCGAAAGCTGAATGTCCACTCTTCCAATTCCCATATCCATGGCCTGTAGCCTTACAGACTCAATCACATCGCTGCTTGACAAGACCGACAGGGACCCATCTACATCCCGCAGTCTTTCGATGGATTCAACACACTGGTAAACGGCGCTTTCGAAATCCTGCCGAAGCCAATGATCACTAGTCAGTTCCTCCACCCACCGCGGCAGCCTGAAATTGACCTCCCGCACTGGAAACTCGTACAACGCGGACTGCAAAAGGGATATAATATCATTCTGAGACATGCGCAGGCAATCCAAGGGCACCACTTTGACCTGATAACGTTCCTCCAGACTGCTGGCAAGCTCAAGCGCACTGCTGCTGTGAGGTTGGTCTGTGTTCAGCACTACGACAAAAGGCTTTTCCAGTTCTTTAAGCTCGGCAATCACCCGTTCTTCCGCTTCGATATAGTCGTCCCTTTCCAGATCTGTCACCGAACCGTCGGTAATCACCACCAAACCAATGGTGGAATGCTCGCTGATCACTTTCCGTGTGCCGATTTCCGCCGCTTCTTGAAAAGGTATCTGATGATCAAACCATGGGGTCATCACCATCCGCGGCCCATCTTCGTCAAGATAACCTTTTGCACCAGGCACGGTATAACCGACACAGTCAACCAGCCGCACTCTAAACCTGACACTGTCCTGCAGTACTATTTCCACCGGTTCTTCCGGCACGAATTTTGGCTCGGTGGTGGTAATCATCCTTCCAGCCCCGCTTTGAGGCAGTTCGTCGTTCGTTCTTTCTCTGAGATGGATATCATGAATGTTAGGCAGTACGAACAGATCCATAAAACGCTTGATAAAAGTCGACTTTCCGGTGCGCACAGGGCCGACCACACCAATATAGATACTTCCGCCGGTGCGGTTAGCGATATCAGCAAAAAGATCAAATTTCTCCATCAAGGCTTCCCTCCTTCGGATTGGCTCTCCAGGCAAACATGCGGATGGACATTATAACTATATTAGAAGCTTGGAGAAATTATAACAATGAAAATAAAAAAATCACGGCAGCCCCGTGATTTTCAAACGGCAAATCCCTTTTTAGTGCTTTTCAGCCTTCTGGCCGATGCGGTACTCGGTACCCGCCGCCAACCGCCTAATGTTAGGACGGTGGCGCCAAATGACAAAAGCCCCAAGCATAATGCCGAAAATGACATAAACAGTGGGGTAGGAAAACACAACCAAGCTGATGGGCAACGCCACTGCGGCCAGAATCGATGCCAGCGAAATATACCGGGTGAGCCAAAGCGTTCCGGACCAGATACCGAACAACACAAGCAGCACTTTCCAGGACAACCCCAACATCACACCGCAGGTGGTAGCCACACCTCTGCCGCCCTTGAATCTGGCGAATACAGGCAGGCTGTGCCCCAATACGGCACAAACACCTACAGCCAGCCACGCCACATCATCGTCCAGGAATCTTCGGGCTAACAGCACCGGCGCCAGCCCCTTACCCGCATCCAGGATAAAGACGATGATCGCCGGAACTATGCCCACAGTGCGCAGCACATTGGATACACCGATATTTCCGCTGCCGTATTCTCGAATATTGATATTGGCCCAGATTTTGGCAATCCACAACCCAAACGGCAGCGAGCCCATCAGGTATGCCAAAAGCATCAGCCCCAGGCCCGGTATCATCTGCTCCATATCTAGGTCCTCTCCTTCACTCTCAAGATAATCGGTGTGCCCTGGAACCCGTACTCTGCCCGTAGGCAGTTCTCCAGATAGCGCAGATACGAAAAATGCATCAATTGGCTGTGATTGACATGGATCACGAACACAGGCGGATTGACCTGTACCTGCGCCGCATAAAAGATCTTCAGACGGACACCTTTGTCCGACGGCGGCTGATGCATGGCGACGGCATCCTGAATGATCTCATTAAGCCTTCCTGTGGGAATGCGCATGCTCCGCTGCTGGGCTATGCTCACAGCCAAGTCCAGCAGCCTGTGGACACGCTTTCCCGTAAGGGCTGATACAAACTCTACCGGCGCATATGGCAAAAACTGCAGCCGATCCCGGATCTCTTCTTCGTATTCACGCATGGTGTTGGTGTCCTTCTCCACCAAATCCCATTTGTTGACCACGACGGCACAGCCTTTGCCGTTTTCATGGACGTACCCTGCGATGCGCTGATCCTGCTCGGTAACACCCTCCCGGGCATCCAGCATCAAGAACACCACATCTGAGCGATCGACGGCTCGCAGAGCTCTCAGCACACTGTAATGCTCAACTCCAGTGTCGATCTTGGTTTTCCGCCTCATCCCCGCGGTGTCAATCAGGACAAACTCTTGCCCGTTGTAGGTGAAACTGGTGTCGACCGCATCCCGAGTGGTTCCTGGAATATCAGACACAATTACTCGCTCTTCACCCACAAACTGATTGATCAGAGTGGATTTTCCCACATTCGGCCTTCCTGCGACCGCTATTTTGATAGCATCGCTTTCCTCAAGGCTGCGGTCTTCCGGAAAACCAGAAATCACCTGATCCAGAAGATCACCGATTCCCCGCCCGTGTTCTGCAGAAACAGGCAGCGGCTCTCCAAGGCCTAACGCCCAGAACTCCGCGGCAATCGCCGTGCTTTCGGAAAAATCTTCGACCTTGTTGACACAGAGAATGACTTTCTTGGATGTTTTCCGGAGCTGCATGGCGATCTCCTCATCCGCGGCGGTCAGGCCTTCACGGCCGTCCACCACGAAGATGATCACATCCGCTTCATCTATGGCCATCTGGGCTTGGGCCCGGATTTGCCTGGTGATGGTGTCTTCTCCAGTTTCGATCCCACCGGTGTCAACCAGAATAAATTTCCTGGTCAACCATTCCACTTCGCAGTAGATTCGGTCTCGTGTCACTCCAGGCTGATCGTCGACAATCGCAATCCTTTCTCTAGCGATGCGGTTGAATAAAGTGCTCTTGCCCACATTTGTCCGGCCCACAATCGCCACCATCGGTTTGGACATAACTGTTTTCCCCTACACTTCTATGTTTTCACGGCCTTACTAATTCGCTGTCGCAGCCTGTTTTTCCTCTTTTGGTCAGCCTGGTTCTTCCAGTTCAGGGTTTTTCCGGCACGTCTTTATGGTTCCGGCCACAATGTTCGCCAAATTAAAAAAGGCCTTTTGGGTTCCTTTAACCACAAGCGGCCGCCCAATCGCGACTAATCCCAACCGGCGGGACAGGAACCCGCCGATCCGCATCAACCAGTTGACGGCAGGCAGCGTATCCACAAACAGCAGCTCATCCAAGTTCCCTCCAGCAAGAGCGGCGCCGCTTTTGACTGCTTTAACAATCCCTCTTTTGTCTCGGCCCCGGCCGCAGACATAGATGCCGTTTCCCCATTGATCCATCCCTAAAAACATCACCTGACCCCTGTGGTCCGACCGCAGCTGATCGAAGAGCTCAACGGCCCTGATTTCCCCACCGGTGGGCACCCGTTCTGTGCTCAGCTTCCCGAGGTGGATGGCGGCCGCGACTGGCGATGAATGTGTCCCCCCATAGCAGCAGTAGATGATCTTCACCGAGTTTTCACCTCATAATCAATGCTTGACAATAATGTATACTTCATTTCCAAGATCGTGGATCGCCGCCATGAAGATCCGGGACAGATAGACTGCCATCTGCTCCAGTTCTGAGACACTGTCTGCGTAAAAGATCGGCGCCGACCCGCCCACCCGGTCTCTGGAAGTTGTGATCACAGCCAATATCTGATTCGTAGGAGTAATGTCCATCTAACCCCTCCTATCCATCATCCGGCCCGCCACGGAGCGCAAAGGTTTGCGAATGGCCGTCTCAAGCACCGGTACATTCGATACTGCTTCGAGAAACGCTTCTTGGTTGTCTTCAGAGGGAATCATGACCATCACCAGCTTACCCGACTCCGGGTCGCGGCGGACCAGCGGAGTGTACTCCTGCTCGCCGACATCCATGTATACACCAACCATGGAGGCTGCGTCATGGGCAATGGCCTGCATCTGGCCGATGTTGGCCAAAGTTGCTTTGGCGTCCACATCCCTAGGAATGATCTCCACAGCCACACCCTGCTTTAAGTAGCGCTCCCTGGCAGCAGGCAAGCCGACATTCATGCCACTGACTCCACCTACGACTAGAATCGGGCCGTCAAAACTGATTTCAGTCGGTTTTATATCCGCGATGTCACCAATCGATGGCCCCCGCATCAGCTGATTCAAAAGCCCCGCAGCCGCTGCGGCCGCGGCAAGGGCTGCTCCAGCCTGTGCCAGCGTTCCAAACCGCAGCGTCATTTCGGATACGGCCGCCGCAGTGAAAGAAGTCCAGATCGCCAGGTAGTTTCTGGCCTCAAACACACGGGCAATGCCTTCTATGTATGCGGTGCCCCTGGCGACTAGCTCGGTCTTCTCGAGCTTTTCAAGGCCGCTCCGCTCAATGTTGCGCACTTCCCTGAATTGGGACGCGGCCATCAGCAGGAACGATACTGCGGCATACTCAGCTTCGATCAGGGATGGTATCATGACTGCCCCCAAAAGAGCTCCGATAAACCCGATGAATAAGTGAATCGCCCATCCCTGCGGGTAACTCGGGTACTGCCGGTAATCTCGGCGCAGCATATATAACCGGGCCATGAGCCCGGAAAAAGTGGCAAGAACAATCGTGGTCAGATAGCGCACTCTTCATCACTCACCGATTTAGTTTTGATCTTCGTCAGGGGGTTCTTGATTGTCCCTTGATATTAATGCACCAAGGCCCTGCTTGTTGATGGCGAGGTAACCAATGACTACCGCGGCAGTAATCACCAGGATCCAAACAATCGACCTCCAAGCTGTAGGGCTGCTCTGCTTGGCTTCTGCCCGGTTGGCTCCCTCTCCCACAAGCCCCGCAGCGGCAGGAATGATTTCAGCGAAGAAGCGGGCCGCCTGCTCCGCAAGTTCCAGAGGGTTGGTATGTGCGCCAAATTCCAGTAGAATCATCCTAGGCCCGAGATCTTGGTTGTAGTTGCCGCGGGCATGGAAAATCCCTTCGATTATGCCGGGGTATTTCTCGTCGGCGACTGCCTTGATCCGCTTGGCGTATTCCAGGTTTAATTCCCGGTTTTCGTTCTGCCTGCCCACAACAATCCTAACCTTGGTAGCTTGTTTTCCGTCGATCTCAGTTTCGTAAACTTCGGGCGGTGTGGCGTCGCGGTGGACATCAATCAATGTGCCCGGACGGTGCTGCATCAGTTCTACAGCAGTACGCCGCGAGCGGATGTAAGCTTCGCCGTCGTGCGGCAAGTGGCTGTTATCGGACCAAATCGCCTTAAACCCCAGGTCTTCCAGCGCATCGGCCAAAGCCTTGCCGACAGACATGATGTCGCCTTGATCTTTGGACTCCACTCCACTGGTGGGCACATACGACTCCGCATTGTGAGTGTGGTAGATACCGACAGCCTTCCACTGCTCATCATCGGCTTCCTTTTGCGAAGCGGCTGTGCCAAAGAGACGCTGCCAGAAACTGGGCTTGGCGGAACGTGCGGCAGCGCCCGCCGTAAGTTCGTTGACATTGGGAAGCTCAATCTTTTCCTTGCGCTCAACAATGATCACGTCACCATCGACGGCTGTCACTTCATAGCGCTGATTGTCTGCGGCGATGTAAGAGTCTCCGATATCCAAAATCCGGGCTGTATAAGTAATCAGTTCACCTTGTGTGTCCTTAAGCGTGAAGTAACTGCCGTCATCCCGTTCTGAAAGGCGGCTTTCCAGCCAGGACACCTGGGCGCTGGCCGTTGTTCCAGCGAAAAAACCAATCAGAGCGATCATGATCAAGACTACTCTCGGTTTCAATCCAGCTCATCCTTTCCTTCGTTACCAACCCGGCTTGACTTGGGCCCTCCGTGCAGTCGTTCTCTAATCTCGCCAAACAGTTCTGCCAGAAGGACAGCGACAATCCCGGCAATCACCACTGTGTCAAATATCCCTGCCCCACCTAGAGCGACGGTGGTGGGTATGTCCATGACTAAAGACCGGGCCATATGAATGACATCCGTAAGAATTATTCCCAGTGTGCCGGCGATAAAGGCACTGCGCCGCGATCGGGCGGTTAGGTACCCCACTGCACCGGCCACAATACTGAAAAGCCACATTGGATCGACAAGCGTCCGATCAGTGGGGCCGAACTCAGTTATCTGGCTTACGGCAAAAACGATCCCTGCCGTCACCACAGCCGCTGCGGCGCCGCGAAACGTCTCTCTCGCACTGTCTGCCCGCAGCAGCAGGTAGATGCATAATGCCAGCGGGACCAGCGCTCCTCCCACATTGACACTGATCTCCACCGCCCCTCGGTAAAGCGGGATATCGATAAAGCTGCCGCCGATCATCAAGCCGATGAACAGCAGAGCCTGGGCGTCAGTCAAACGCATCCGGTCCAACACCCTCTGCGCGGCACCAAAGTAGATCAGCGCCGCGGTAATCAAGAGAATAAGCATGCCTGTGGGCATAAGATCCCTCCTGCGCTCAAAATCTATGGCTATTCTTCCCTTGCAGGTAGGCCAATATGTAAGCCGCAGCCGGAATCAAAAAGGCCTTGTCCGTTGGACAAGGCCTCTTACCTCTAATAACCGGCTTTTGTGTTACTGATCTTTGAACAAATCACCGAACATGTCGCCGATGGTGGTGGTCAGTTCTTCATCCGCAGGCTGCTCTTCGGCTTTTTCCTGCTTCTTGGCTTCTTTTTTCGGCTCAGGTTTCGGTTCCAGTTCCTTCAGGCTCAAACCGATGCGCTTGGCTGCAGGATCAACGCTGATCACTTTCGCCTCAACCTGATCGCCGGGTTTGATCACATCCTCGGTCTTGGCTACATGGCGGTGGGACAGCTGGGAAATGTGGATCAACCCTTCGACACCTTCCTCCAATTTCACAAAAGCGCCGAAGTCGACAGTCCGCGTGACCACACCGGTCACTGTGTCGCCCACATGATACCGCTCCGCAACCGAATCCCAAGGATCCGGAAGAGTCTGTTTCAATCCGAGAGAGATCCTTTCTTCGTCTTTGTTGATCGCCAAGACCATTACCTTGATTCTGTCGCCCTCGGAAACGACGCTGGACGGATGCTTGACGCGGCTGTGTGCCATCTCGGAGACATGGAGCAGGCCTTCGATTCCGCCGCCCACATCCACAAACGCCCCGAAGTCCGTGATCCGGCGCACAACACCTTCGACAATCATGTTCTCCTTCAGACGGTCGAAGACTTCTTCCTTTGCTTTGCGGTGCTCTTCTTCCAGAATCTCTTTGCGGGACAAAACAACATTGTTTTTTTGGCGGTCGAGCTCAATGATCTTCAGTTTCAAAGTCTGACCCACGTATTTGTCAAGTTTCTCTACATACCCGCGGGAAACATGACTGGCTGGGATGAAACCCCGTACACCCAAGTCTACCAGCAATCCGCCTTTGACAACCTGGGTGACTTCGGCGGTAATCGGCTGGCCTTCTTCATACAAGCGCTCAAGTTCAGCCCAAGCCTTGTGAACATCGGCCCGGCGCTTGGACAGCACCACACTGTCTTCCGCGACATCCACTTTCACAACCCAAACATCGATTTCCATGTCCTCCGCGAATACATCCGCAGGCTGTTGGTTTGGCTTCAGGCCCATTTCGTTCAATGGAATTCTGCCTTCAGATTTATAACCGATATCCACCAGTACCTCATCAGTCCCGACATGGACCACTCTGCCAGTCACAATCGTATTCGGCACCGGTGTGGGAATATCTGCGTAATCCTCCATAATCTGCTCCGGACCTTCCCCGTCGGGTTGGTCTTGGGCAGCCGGTACTTCCGCATCCGCTGCCGGTTCCTCCGCAGGGGTACCTGCATCAGTTTCACCGACCGACTCTGCTCCGGTTTCGGCAGCCTCCACCTCATGGGCTGGCTGCTCTTGTACTTCACCTGCCTCAGACTGAATTACTGCTTCTGTTTCTTGCTGGGCTTCTTCCTGGTCTGCTGGACCATTCACTAGCACTTTCTCCTCTGTGAACTCGCTCATTCTCTCAATAACCCCCTCGATTACCCGTCCAGAGCAAAGGCTTCCCATCATACACCCGGTCACCAAGCGTAACTGACTGCCCCTACCTCGGACAACTTCCACTGCTTTTGTTTTTATTTAAACCCACGTCAGCTTATCATTGAGTAATATATTGCCCATGACAAGCCGGCATAAGTTAAGCACTGCGCAAAACCAGACGCTTTTTTATAGTATGTCATCTTTCCCAAAATACTTTCTTGCGCGGGAATCATTTCCTTGTTTCAATTCTCGCTCCAATGCTAAATTCCTGCCGGTTGAGAACAGTAAATTGTGCTAAGATCTGATCATTTATCCGCGCCAGGTCTTCTTTTGTCGCCTTTTTCCCTTGTTCCGGCATGATCGGGGTTCCAATCCGCACGTCGACTCTATGGAAAATCCGGTATTTGTTGTTCCCTACAATCACTATGGGGATGATCGGAACCTGAGCCCGGCTGGCCAACAACGCCGCGCCGCTGTGCAGCGGCATTAGATCTTCCCCCCGATTGCGGGTCCCTTCAGGAAATATGCCCAAAAGCTGGCCCCGGTCCAAGACTTCCAAGGCTGAGCGGATGGCGCCCCTGTCAAATTCTCCGCGTCTCACAGGAAAGGCATGCAGCTTGCGGAAAAACCAATTCGAAATCCGGTTCCTGAATAATTCCGCCTTACCCATGAAATGTATTGGGCGGGGCACAGCCACGCCAAGGACCACCGGATCAAACATGCTTGCATGATTCGAAACAAGCACAGCGCCGCTGGCCGGAATATTCTCTCTTCCCGACACCGAAAACCGAAAACAAATTCTCACCAGCATGACCGCGAGTACCCTGAGTGCCTTATACATGTGTTTCCCTCCATGCAACCAGCGCAAGTATCCGTTCTACGACTTGATCGATAGAAAGATCTGTAGTGTCGATTTCTACAGCATCCTCTGCCTTGCGAAGAGGCGAGACTGCCCGGGTCGAATCGATATGATCCCGCTGCTTTAGGTCGGCAATCACCTTCGCCAAGGTCAGATCATACCCTTTTGCCGCCAATTCATTGAGCCGCCGCCTGGCCCGCTCTTCCACCGAAGCTGACAGAAATATCTTCAGCTCGGCATTGGGCAGTACAGTTGTCCCAATATCACGGCCGTCCATCACTACATTGCGGCCTTCAGCCAGCTCTTGCTGAAGAGCCACCATCGCTTCCCGGACACGGCCGTAGCTGGAAACCAGCGAAACAAACTTCCCCACATCGGGATGGCGGATTCTTTCCGTAACGTCCACACCGTTGACCGTCACCCGGTACGACGAGGTGCCCGCTCCGGGGTGGAACTGCAAGTCCATTCCCCTTAGTGTGTGAAACACACTCTCCTCGTCGCCTGGGTCCGCCCCTTTTTGCAGGACCAAATAGGTCAAAGCCCTGTACATGGCCCCGGTATCGATATACAGATACCCCAGTTTTTCGGCAACGAGTTTGGCAACGGTACTCTTGCCCGCACCCGCAAGCCCGTCAATCGCGATCTGCATACAAGACCTCCCTCAATGCCTGAATAAACCGGCGGTTCTGTTCCATCGTTCCAACCGTAACCCGTATAAAGCTCGGCAAACCAAAAGCGTCAGCCGGGCGTACAATCACACCCTTGGCCAAAAGCTTCTGGAACACGTCTCTGGCCTCGCAGTTCAAGTCTACCAGGATGAAGTTGGCTTCAGTAGGCACAGCCTTAAGCTTAAGCAGATCAAACTGCTCATACAAGTACCGCTTGCCTGCTTCGTTATTTTCAATGCTTCTTTTGAGATGATCCTGATCATCCAGGCTGGCACAAGCTGCCGCCTGGGCGAGCAGGTTGACGTTGAACGGCTCCTTGACGCGCTCTAAAGTCCGGATGACGCTGAAATCGGCGACAGCGTAACCGATCCGCAAACCTGCCAGGCCGTGCACTTTGGAGAAGGTGCGTGTGACCATCAAGTTGGGATACTGCTGTATAAGCCCTATGGTCTGTGGATACTCCCGGCTGGAAACATATTCATAATATGCCTCGTCCACCAGCACCAGGATGTGCCGAGGTACCTGGTTGAGCAGCTGTTCAAGTTCTGCGCGGTTCACAATCGTGCCGGTCGGGTTGTTCGGATTGCAAACAAATATGATTTTGGTTTTCTCATCGATCTGCGCTGCCATGGCCGCCAGATCGTGGCGGAAATCAACAAGCGGCACAGCCCTGATCTCCGCGCCCATCAAATCCGCTGCGAAACGGTATTCCGAAAAGGTCGGATCGGCCATGATCACCGCGTCCGATTCGGTCAAATACGCCTCGGCCACCATCTTTAGAATCTCGTCCGAGCCGTTGCCGACAATGATCTGGCCGCTCGCCACACCCAAACGGGAAGCGAGTTTCTCCCTTAGAAGGGCGCAGCTGCCATCAGGATACAGATGGACGTTCTCGAGATTGGCAGCGATCGCTTCCGCCGCCGCGCGGCCCATCCCCAAAGGGTTTTCATTGGATGCCAGTTTCACTACATCGGTGATACCATATTCTTCTTTGACAGCATCGATGTGTTTCCCCGGCACATATGGCTGAATCCTTTCCAGTTCCCTACGGCACTTAATCATCTGCTTCACTCCCTGCCAGATCAGGACGCAGCGCGGCTGCCTCGCCAAGATACACGTGCTGAATCTCTCGTTTGGACAAATTACTGTGACAGTGAATCATGACACGGATGCACCGCGGCAGGCTGCCGGGAACCGCGATCTCTGTGGCGCACATAAGTGGTGTTTCGACCAGCCCCATCTCTCTGGCTGCCTGGGCAGGAAAGGCCTGGTCAAGATCGGTCGTGACCGTGAACAGCATGCTGATAAGATCATCCTCACAAAGATTGTTTCGGCGCATCAACTCGCTTAGCAAACGCTTTGTGGCCGCGATAATATGTTCTCGATTGTTTTCGGCGACTGTCACCGCCCCGCGGATTGCTCTGACCAAGTCCATCCTCCCTTCTTCTTTATTCAATTACCCTCAACAGCGGAAATTCCTGCCAATCGCCCCGTAGAAAACGCAGCCTGAAGATTGAAGCCTCCGGTGACACCATCAACGTCGATCACTTCGCCGGCGAAAAACAAGCCTTTTACCAGCCGCGATTGCATCGTCTTCGGGTCGATCTCTTTCACGCAGACGCCTCCAGCCGTGACAATAGCCGCTTGGAGGGGCAATGTCTCAATAATGCTAAGCTCCAACCTTTTAAGCAGCGTCACAAGGTTTAACCGCTCACTCCGGGTGATTTGGTGGACCGGTTTTTCCGGATCAATACCGGACAATGCCACAATAACCGGAATCAAGTTTTTTGGAAGCAGCCGGCCAAGACTGTTTTTGAACTGTTTCCGCTGGACCTGGCCAAAATCCCGCTGAATCCTTTGATCCAGTTGGGATTCGCTCAAAGCCGGTTTCAAATCAATCCTCAAGGTAACGGGAAAACCCTCCCGAAGCCACAATCCCGCTTGACGCGAAAGAGTCAAGATGATGGGCCCGGTCACCCCAAAATGAGCGAACAGCATCTCTCCAAATTCAGTCGCGGCACGCTTCGTATCGTTTCCCTTGATAATCGTGGCGGAAACGTTTCTCAAGCTCAACCCTGACACTTGCTTGACCCAGGTTTCCCGAGTCCTTAAAGGCACCAAAGCGGGAAAAGGCGTTATGATTGTATGCCCCAGCGCTGCTGCCAGCCTATACCCGTCGCCAGTGGAACCTGTGCCCGGATAGCTTGCGCCTCCAGTGGCTAAGATCACCCGGTTGGCCGATAAAAAACCGACGTCGGTCTCCACACCATCAATCTGGCCATTGATCGCTGAGATCTCTGTAACCCTGGTATTCATTCTAAACTCAACGCCGTGATCCTTGGCGTAACGGATCAAGGCATCGGCCACCTGATGGGCGCTGTCTGATTCAGGGAAAACCCGCCCGCCCCGTTCAACCTTGGTCTTGACCCCATACCTGCCGAAAAAAGCCGTCAGGTCTTGATTTGTGAACCTTGTCAGGGCACTGTACAAAAACCTGCCGTTTCCGGGATAGCAAGCTGTGAAATCATTGATGGGCATGGCGTTGGTGATGTTGCAGCGGCCTTTGCCCGAGATGCGGAGCTTTTTCCCCAGGATGTCGTTTTTCTCGAGTAAAACCGCATCGGCTCCACGTTCCGCGGCAGACCCGGCCGCCATCAACCCTGCCGCTCCGCCCCCTATCACGATCACCTTATCTGCCACCGCGGTTCACCGCCTGCTTAAGCTTCTGCACTTCCTTTTCTGTCAGGCGGCGATAGGACCCTACCGGCAGATTACCGAGTTGGATTGGGCCGATCTGTGTCCGGATCAGGCGTCTGACCTCCAAGTTCACCGCTTTGCACATGCGGCGGATCTGCCGGTTGCGCCCTTCTCTGATGCCGATCTTGAGTATACTTTCCTTCGTCCCGCTGAGAAGCAGCTCCACGTAGGCCGGACCGGTCTTGCCATCTTCAAGCTCGACACCTTTACGCAGCTTTTCCACATCAGAAGCAGACACCTGGCCGCTCACCTTCACCAAGTAGTACTTCTGTATTTTGTAGCGGGGATGCATGAGTTGATTGGCCAGTTCCCCGTCGTTGGTCATGATCAGCAGCCCTTCTGAATCGTAATCCAACCGCCCCACTGGATATACTCGTTCCGGCACTGATGCCACCAGCTGCATCACTGTTTTGCGTCCTCGATCATCCCGGACTGTGGTAAGATAGCCCCGGGGTTTGTTTAAGATGTAATATGCGTGCTGTTCCGGCCCGAGAACTGGCTTCCCGTCAACCGCCACCACATCACGGCCTGGGACAATCTTAGTCCCCAATTCCGTCACAACTACACCGTTCACGGTGACTCGTCCTGCCAGGATCAACTGTTCGCTGGCGCGGCGGGAAGCGACACCTGCCTGAGCCAGTACTTTTTGCAGCCTTTCTTCCATACACAAATGCCTCCTCGTCGTTACCCTGATCGTACCTGAGGTACTGCATTTTTACAAGATAAAAAAAGAGGGGGTCACCCCTCTTGGCATACACATGATTTCTCGTTGTTAGAACCTCAGCGGTCAGATTTCATAGATGCTCTGCCCAGACAAATGTTGGCCGGGATTGGGCTTTCCGCCTCGAATCTGCTCGATCACTTTCGGCACCATGTCCAGCAGCCGGTCATAGATGGCGCTGTTGTCCACGGGCAGAAGCCTCACCTGGTCGTTCCCTACCACGAGGAAAGCGACAGGATGCAGAGATATTCCGCCGCCGCTGCCCCCGCCGAACGGCAGTTCTCCACTGGAATTGTCTTCGTTTTTACTCTCGAATTCTGTTCCTCCGGCAGCAAAGCCAAAACTGACTCTGCTAACAGGAATGATGATGTGGCCGTCGGGAGTCTCCACCGGATCACCCAGGATTGTATTAACATCTACCATTGCTTTGAGGCTTTCCATTGCTGTTTCCATCAGGCCTTCGATTGGATGGTTCTCTCCCAACTGATCAGCCTCCTTTGCCGAACTGAAGTCGCTGTTTGATCCTCTTAACCATAATGTAGCCGAGTCTAATCCGAAATATACAGCGCAGGTAGAGCTCAAAAACCTGCGGGCCAAACACCGGCGTCACATGAACCTGTGGTTGGTGCAAAAACACAAATCTGGCGTTTAATGTGGGCAAGACTACTGAAGTAATCCACCAGGCTGCACCAGCCGCTATGGCAGTCGCCGCTGCTTCCCCCGTGCTGTATCTCAGCCTCACTTCCAGTTTTTCGATTTCTTCCAGGAAAAACAGAGCGCTTTTGGCCAATGCTTTCAAAAGCCGCGGCATGGGGGCCTTTAGAAGCTGCAAGATGCGCTTCAGTGGGATGGCCGGCTCGATTTCGGCGGCAGAACCAGGCGCCTGCAGGGCTACTTTTGCGTATAGATAACGCCCGATTTTTTCCAGGTAGGCGATTCTCAGCTTAAGGGGCAGTTTCCAGATCCATAACACTATCACGGTTTCACTGTCGGCCTGGAGCCTGTTGTAGCGCAGTTCCAGGGCAAATGGAAGCAGCAGCACCGTCAAGGCCAAAAAAATAAGACCGAGCAACATGGATTTCACTCTCCAGATCTCGATCTTACTCTTTCATAATGCACTTTAGTCTATGCATCCTCACCCTCCAGTGTATCACTGCCGCTTGTCAGCCTGGGGAACTCATTTTTTCGCGGCAGGTCGTCGAGGGATTTGAGATTGAACTCCATCAGAAACTTATCGGTGGTGCCGAACACTATGGGACGTCCCGGGCCGTCCTTGCGGCCGAGCTCTCTAATCAGTTCCCGCTCAAGCAGTGTGTTGATGGCGCTGTCTGCTCTGACACCACGGATCTGTTCTATTTCACTGCGGGTCACCGGCTGCTGATAGGCGATGATGGCCAATGTTTCTAATGCGGGAGCTGAAAGTGGTGTGTTCACTATCTTTCTTCCCAGTTTTTCAACCCATTCTTTCAGGTCCGGGCGAGTCACGAACTGATAGCCTCCAGCCACACAGCGGAGCATAATCCCACTGTTCTCATATCTTGCGGCAACATCTTCTATAAGTCTTTGGACAATTTTCTCATCGATCTCGGTAATCTCGCTGATTTCTTTCACAGTCAAAGGGTAAGGAGCGGCAAAGATCAACCCTTCAATGATCCTGTATGTTTCTTCCAAGGTCACCTGCTTACCTCCTCACCAAACGGATCTCTCCGAAAAGCCGTTCCTGGATCGCATAGATCTCCCGCAGCTTGATCAGTTCCAAGACAGCCAAGAAGGTATAGATAATGAAAAGGCGGTCTTTACGGACCAACAGTTCCCTGAATGTCACTGTCTGCTGCTGCCTGAGGATCAGACGGAGATTGGCTATGGCCTCCGCAAGGCTCATGTCCCTCTTGATGTATGTGACTTTCTTGCTTTCGTCAAGAGCGGCCAGCACTTGGGCAAACAAACCGGCCAGCACCTCAGCATCGGCGTCGCCTACACAATTGGTGTAAATGGGTGCCTTGTCCAAAGCCTCATAATACGCCCGGGGAAACACAGCAACCTCGTCCACCCGCTCCTTCAAAACCTGGGCAACCTCTTTGTAAAACTTGTATTCCAAGAGCTGCCGCACCAACTCCGCCCTGGGATCAGCTTCATCTTCGCCTTCCAGATCAGGATCCGCAGGTGGTTTCTTGGGCAACAGCATCTGGGCTTTGATCTGGAGTAGAGTGGCCGCCATCACGAGAAAATCTCCGCTGACCACCAAATCCAGTTCCTGCATCTGCCTGAGGTAATCCAGATAATCTTCGGTGATCCGGGCGATGGGGATATCCATAATATCGATCTCTGCTTTCTCAATCAAGTTCAAAAGCAGATCGAAAGGGCCTTCGAAGACTTCCAGCTTAACCAGATAACTCATAGGTTCTCACCCAAATCCTTTTACGATCCACTCCAGCAAAGACGCTATCGGCCAAATCACATAATCCAGCAATCCGCTCCAAATCCCCAAAATCAAGATAAAAGGCCCGTATGGAGCAATCCTTTCGTACGCCAAACGCTGTTTGAGCGGCAAAAGGTTTGCCACCACGCGCGAACCGTCCAATGGCGGCAGTGGGATCAGGTTGAACGCTGCCAGCATTATGTTCAGTTGAATATTGACAAAAATCAGCTTGGAAAGTGCGGACCAATACTGAGGGCTTAAACTGATTGGCAGCCTAATGAGCAAGCTGCTCAACAAATTGATCACGCACGCGACAGTCAGGTTCGCCAGCGGGCCGGCCAATGCGACCAGAATGATGTCCCGGCGGTAGTTCTTGAAACGGAGTGGGTTCACTTCCACTGGTTTTGCCCAACCCAGCCTGAACAAGACCAGCATGATCAGGCCGATTGGATCAAGGTGCTTCAGCGGGTTCAGCGTCAATCTCCCCAACGCTCTCGGCGTTGGATCGCCCAGCCGGTCGGCGACGGCTCCGTGTGCCAGTTCATGAATGGAGATAGCGAACAAAGCTGCCAAAACAGAATAAACCAGCAGTTCCAGATCCATGCTTTATCCTCCTACACTCCATTTTTCAGCCACCGCGCGGGAATCCGGTGCAGCCGGATCAAGTCTTGATACGTCTCCCGCTCTACCACTAAGTCGGACTGGCCGCGGTAGACTGTGACAATCGGTATGCGGGGTACAGCATTATAGTTGCTGGCCATGGCATAATTATATGCTCCTGTGCAGAAAACAGCCAGAAGATCGCCGGGTTCGAGCCGTGGCAGCGCAATGCTGTTGATCAGCACATCCCCTGATTCGCAGTACTTGCCCACAATTGTGTATGTCTGTTCCGGCGGCTGGCCGATTTTGTTGGCAACCACAGCGTGGTATTTCGCCTGATACAGGGCAACTCTGGGGTTGTCTCCCATGCCGCCGTCGACTGCGGCATAGGTGCGGCCGCCTTGGTTTGTTTTGATCGACCCAACACGGTAGATAGTGGTACCTGCGGCACCAACCAGGGAACGGCCTGGTTCCACCATGATCTTAGGCAGCTTTAGGCCGTACTTGGCAGCGGAGTTTTTCAGGGCATCCTGCAAATAGGCACCGAAGTCCTGGATCGATGCCGGTTGGTCGCCTTCCACATACTTGATCCCCAAACCGCCGCCCAGATCCAGTTCCGCCAGATCGATGCCCAATGCTTTGGACTCAGCCATGAGCGCCATCATCACATCGATTGTCTTGGCAAAACTTGCCAGTTCGAAGATCTGTGAGCCAATGTGGCAGTGAAGGCCGTGCAGCTTGATCTCGGGCATGCCGGCAGCGAGCTTGATGGCATCTATAGCCTGGTTGTAGGCGATGCTGATGCCGAACTTGGAATCCAGCTGGCCTGTTTGGATATAACTGTGGGTGTGCGCTTCCACTCCCGGCATTATCCTCAGGAGGATGTCCGCGGCTTTTTGCTTCTGCCGCGCCAGATCAGCAATCAGTTCCAGCTCGTAAAGGTTGTCCACCACAATGCGGCCAACCCCAACATCAAGGGCTGTCCGAAGTTCAGCTGCGGATTTGTTGTTGCCGTGGAAATAGATCTTCTCCGCGGGAAAGCCAGCGGTAAGGGCCATATACAGTTCACCACCGCTGACAACATCCAACGATAGGCCGTGATTGGCCATGAACCTGGCAATCCCCACTGTCAGCAGTGCCTTCGCGGCATATATGATCTCGTAATCTGGCAAACCGCTTAAGGCATTCCGGTACATCACGATATTGTTGATCACCGCTTCCTCATCGAAAACATACAGCGGCGTGCCCCATTGACCCACCAGCTCGACAACATCACATCCGCCGATGACCAGGTGTCCTGCTCGATTGTGAGTTTCTTCGTAGTTCAAGGTTGTTCCTCCCCAAGCGCGCAACATATAAACCCCCGCCTAAGCGGGGGATAAGCTGTGACAGTAACATTTTAACACAACAGAGACAAGATGGCAAGACATGGGGAGAACCAGCTTTATATCAGCGTCAATGCACCCGGAACCACAGTTTCTCCCGGTGGATCAGCTCATCATCGCAGAAAACGCTGATGCTTCCCTACTGATCTGGTCTAATCCCCAATCGGCCTTGCCGCAGCGGGAGCCCCAACTGGCAATGACTTCCCCATCTTTGACAATATCCACAAGTTCGCAGTTGTTCGGGCAATCCCGGCAATCTCGGCTCTGATTCTGATAAACGCTTTCGGTGATTGTGAAGCCGTGGAAACTGGTTCGCTTGCTGCTCTGGAGGTGCTCAGCCGCCAGCAGCGCGGCCCCGATCGCTCCCATGACATCATAATGCTCCGGGACTGTCACTTCAGTGCCGAGTGCCGACTCAAAGGCTTTGCGCATCCCTTTGTTAGCCGCAACTCCCCCTTGGAAAATGATCTTCTCCCTGATCTCCTTGCCTTTGCCTACATTGTTCAGGTAATTGCGGACCATGGCATCGCACAGGCCCGCGAGAATATCTGCCAAATTGTGGCCAAGCTGCTGCTTGTGGATCATATCGGATTCAGCAAATACCGTGCACCTCCCGGCAATCCGCACCGGATGGCGGCCTTTGAGGGCGATCTCCCCAAACTCTTCGATGGGGATACCAAGCCGCGCAGCCTGCTGATCAAGGAAAGAGCCAGTGCCGGCGGCGCAAACGGTGTTCATGGCAAAATCAGTGACCACTCCATTGCGCAGTATGATCAGCTTGGAATCCTGGCCGCCGATTTCAATGATTGTCTGCACAGCTTTTTCCACATGCAGAGCAGCGAGAGCATGGGCTGTAATCTCGTTTTTCACCACATCCGCCCCTAGGATAACCCCGGCAAGCCTGCGGGCACTGCCGGTGGCACCTACTCCCAAAACCTGCCACTGGCCGCGGCCTGCGATCTGGGACAACGCCCGCTGCAGCGATAGGATTGGCTGGCCCTGAGTCCGGAAGTACACTTTCTCAACTACCTTTAAGCACTCCGCATCCAATAACGCCACGTTTGTACTTACTGAGCCCACATCAACTCCAAGATAGACAGGCCGGCTCATATCCCGCCCCTCCTTTCCTCTGCCTTGACAAAAGGTCCACGAATGCCTCCAGCCGAGTCTGAAACCCGGTTTCCCCAGTATGCTCGTCCACGACCAGCGACAAGACCGGAATGCGGCAGTCGGAACTGACATTGGGCAGAACGCATTGGGCGACAATTTCCGGCATACAGGTAAACGGAAGAATATGGACTGCTCCATCATAACCTTTGCAGGCCAGAGCCGCAGTCTGCGCCACTGTATCCAAGCCGTGGCCCCCGACTGGCGCACGGAGATACCCACGTGCATTGATCCTGAGTTTCCAGCTGCGGTACAAGCCCAAAGAGGACAGGATCACGTTGTTTCTCAGCCACCGCGCCAGACTTACGGTCCTAAACACCTCCACTCCCAGATACCCAAGCCTTTCCTCCAAATCCAGGTTGGCGAAGGGCTCAAGAATCGTGTAGATTTCACCGACAATGCCTACTTTAATCGGCCTTTGAGCGTTTGTTGACGCCAGGGCAAGCAGGTTGTCGCACTCTTCTCTGCAGCGCCTCCGGATATCTCTTATGGAGCCGAGGCGGCGCAGTTCTTGTAAAGCTCGGTTCAGCGCCTGGGTCGTGGCCCTTGGTTTGGCTTCCCTGGGACGGACAAAGTGGGCTGTCCGTTCCAGTTTTTCCACTGCCTTCAGTTTCTCCCAAGCCAATGCAACCCCTTTTGCCAAAGCCCGCAGGCCGCCTTTTTGCACCAGGGGGACAACTTGAGACTTCAACCGGGTAAAGTCTTCCTTGGGATGATCCAACACTATAAAGTTAATCTCCTTTCCCAAATCATATAGGATCTCCTGCTGCAGGGCGGCATAATATCCCAAGCGGCACGGGCCTCTGCCCCCCACCATCAAGGCAGTGTCGGCTCCCAGTTCAATCCCTTCCAGAAGATTGCCTACACCAAGTTTAAGCGGCAGACAGATCGTTTCCGGGCTGTACTTGGTGCCTAATGTCAGCGTCCTTTTGCTGCTTTTGGGCGGAACGACAAACTCATGCCCCAATTCGCCAAGCAGAGCTTCAATCGCAATATACAGATTCCCCATATGGGGGAAGGTGATCTTCATGCTTTCTCCCCCTCCGCAGCAGATCCAGAAACGCTTCCACTCTGGTTAGGACTCCGGTCTGCCCTGTGTGTTCATCCAAGCTGATAACCAAGTGCGGTATCCCGCTGCGCCGGCAGTGTCTGTCCACCAAATCCGTGGTCATGGAATCGGTGCCGCAGGCAAAAGACATGAGTGAAACAATGCCATCGACTTTTGCGGAATAATAATGCGCAGCGCCGAGGATCCGCTTGCCCGAAGTCCAATACATACGCTTCCTGAGAAACCGGTTGTGTTCCGCAATAGTATCTGTCATCAGCTCTTCCGCGGTGAGGACCAGGCATTCAGCTTGACGCAGCCGATTGATGACGCCCATGGAAACAAACTCGTCATGAAGCAAATATTCATGCCCAAGCACCGCAATGGTCAAACCAACTTTTTGGGTACATGGGTGCTGTCTGGCATTGTGTTCCTTAATCAGACTCCTCTCACAGCGGCGCTGCTCAGCTGCAGCCAGCCTGTACGCGTGAATCACTTTGTGGATTGGGGCAAAGCAGGATCCCAGCTTAAGATAACTGCATATGATGCCGCGGCTTCCTTTACGCCCGTCGATGGTGGGAGACAGCAGAGGAGGGCAATGATCGAGGCAGTTGCGGACAATATCCGGTAGTCCCATGAATTTTGGGCAGATGTATTCCTGCTTCTCAACACTGACAATATGGGGGACAAACAGGCAGTCCACCCCTTTCGCCGCCAAATTCCTGACATGCCCAAGGTAAACCTTGACCGGCAGGCAGAGGCCGTCGGGGGCAGCCTTGACACCACAGTCCAGTATTTCCTTTGTGGTTGGCCCTGAAACGATCAACTCCTGCCCCAATTCTGCGAAGAATGTGCGCCACATGGGATAAAAGCGGTAATAGTACAATGCCCTTGGGATACCGATTTTCATCAAGATTCACCTCTAGACTACCTGCGCCTGGTGTCCCGGTCTTTCTTTCCGGCGATGGCTTTAGGCCTCATGGTAATCGCTGGTATGGGATAGCGAAAGATGATCCGCAGCAAAGCCGGGCCGTTAAAGGGGACCAGCGGCCACAGATACGGCAGTCCAAAGGATTTTGTCAGGCCGAAAATCAACAGGCAGGCCAAGAGGCTCACTCCCAGCCCAATCCAGTTGAACAGGAAAGTGCAGATTAGAATTAAGAAACGGAACAACCGCAGCGCCAAGGCGAACTCAAGGCTGGGCGTCCCGAAGGTGCCGATCGCCACCACAGCGATATAAAGAATGGTTTCAGGAATGAAAATCCCGACCGAAACCGCCAAGTCGCCGAGCAATATTGCCCCGACGATACCAAGTGAAGTCGCCAGCGCGCTGGGAGTGTGAACAAGGGCCATCCGGATCAGGTCCAACCCGAACTCAAGAATTATGAACTGCAGCCATATTGGAACCACACTCTGCTCTTTCGGCCCCAGCCAGTCCAACCAGGAAGGAAGGTTGGGTGTATGGACCAGCGCGTACCAAACAGGAATCACCAGCATGGAAAGGGCGATGCCCATGGTGCGGATCCAGCGGAGATAAGTACCGACAGGAGGGTTTTGGAAGTATTCTTCGGCATGCTGAGTGAAGTGCCATGCGGTAACAGGGACAATCATGGCAAATGGCGATGTGTCCACGAAAATGCAGACATGCCCTTCCAGCAAGTGGGCGGCGGCAACGTCGGGCCTTTCGGTATAGCGGGTTACGGGCAGTGGATTGAACGCTGTTCCGAAAATATACTCTTCTAGATTCTTGCCGCCCATGGGCAGAGCATCCCGGTTGATTTTGGCGATTCTCTGCTTTACTTCCGCGACCAAACTGGGGTCGGCTATGTCTTCGATATATCCGACGAAAACATCAGTCTGTGAACGCTTCCCTACCTTGAGCGCCTCAAAACGCAGCTTGGGATCGCGGATGCGGCGGCGGACCAGATTGGTGTTAAACAGCGCTGTTTCCACAAACCCTTCCCTGGAACCGCGGGTCACCCGTTCCAAATCCGGCTCTTCAATGCTTCGGACAGGGTATTCCCTGACATCGATGACAATAACACTGTCCATTCCGTCGATCAAAAGCAGCAGCGGCCCCGCCAGCAGCTGATCGACAGCCTCATCCAAATCATCGCTCCGCTCAATCTCGAAATAAGGCAGATAGCGTTTGATGATTTTTTCCAGGCCGTTGACCCCTATTTCACTACGAGAAACCTGCATCAGTGCCCGCATGACAGCCACTGTTTCCCGGTCTTTGATAAAACCGTCAATGAAAACCAGCGCTGCGTCCCGTTCACCGATGCAGATTTCCCGGATCAGCACATCAAAGGTGACTCCTACCCCCAGCTTGGTTTTAATGTGTTCCAGATTGCGCTCCAAGCTCTTGTCCACTGCCGCTGCCATTGACATGACTCCTTGACTCTGCGTTTTTAAAAAAGCGCCTTGTTAGCGGCGCTTTTCTTATCTGACGGTTGTCGGTACAAACATGTCGATTATACCTATCACAAATGCTGCCAACAGCGCTCCCAACAGTGTCACTTCCATCTCGGGCACTATGAATTGTACAGTCCAGATTACAATCGCTGAAACCAGAAAACCCACTATTCCGCGACTGTACGGCGAAACGCTTTTCCCTAAAGTCGCCTCAATCACCCAGCCGATTGCGGCGATCACCACTGCTGCCAGCAGCGCATTCCAGAAACCCATCGTGCTGAAACCGGGGAGTATGAACCCTACCGCCATCAGTACAAGAGCTGAGACGACAAAGCGGACAACAGCACTTAGCCAATCCATCACATCACCTCGTTTCAGTTTTGTCCCCTTCTAGTATTGCCACAATCTCGGATTGATATCCCAGCTTCTTCTATTCGTCCTCAGGTTCAACACGGAACGCGATTTTCACGTTTACCTTGTATTCCACAACCTCACCGTCAACCACATTGCCGGTCCAATTCAGCACTTCTACCCCGCTGATGTGGCGAATCGTCTTCGCGGCTTCGGCGACGGCGGATTTCACCGCGGCATCCCACCCTTTTTTCGACTGGCCTACCAGTTCGATCACTTTGATCACTGCCACCACTATCCACCTCCGCTAGTAGTATAACTAAAAAGGAGCTCTTCTATGAGCTCCTTTCTGGCAGGACTTGATTGACTACGCGCAAGAGGTTCAAGCCCATGATCTTTTCAATGACCGCCGTTGGCAGACCGCGTTTTTCCAACGCTGGGATCAGACCCGGCATTTTTCCCACATCCTCCAGGCCCACCGGTGTGCTTCCGATGCCGTCAAAATCCGATCCCAAGGCGATTGCGTCACTGCCCCCCACCTGGTAGAGATACATAATCTGATCAACCACATCCTCGATGGTGCAGTTGTCGGGAGAGTCAGTCACATGTTTGGGAAAGAAATTGACTCCCACAATCCCACCCTGATCTGCCAGCGCCCGGATCTGATCGTCCGTAAGGTTGCGGGGGTGCCGGCAGAGTGTGTAGGCGTTGGAATGAGAAGCAATCACCGGCGCCTTGCTCAGCGCCAGCACATCCCAAAACCCTTTTTCCGCCAGATGGGACACATCGATCAGCATGCCGAGCCTGTTCATTTCCGCCACCACTTCACAGCCGAATCCACTTAGCCCTGAAGCCCGCTCCCCTTCACCAATGCCGTCTCCAAGCTCGTTTCGGTTATTCCAAGTAAGAGTGAGCGCCCTAACCCCAAGGCGGAACAAAATGCGCAGGTTCGCCAGACTGCCTTCCAATGCCTCCCCACCTTCAATCGACAGCAAACAGCCAATCCGAGGTGAATACTCCCCAGGCCGCAGATCGTTTCTACACAGGACCGGCATTAAGAACTCATGGTACAATTCCAAGTTCCGCCAGAAAATATCCACCATCTTCAGCGCCGCGTGCAGCGCCATGCCCGGGCAGTACTTCTTCGGCACATAAACAGCGAAGATTTGGGCCTTAAGCCCTCCTTTCCGCATTCCAGGCAGATTCACATGGGAATCTTTCAGTGTTCCCAAATCATATGCTTCGCCCCGTTCAGCCAAAACTGACAGTGTGTCGGCATGGGCGTCGAAAATAAACAATTAAACACCCCCTTGAAAGGTGAAAGCCTGTTTGCCGAAGGCAAACAGGCTTCAATGTGACAGGAGAATTTTAGCGAGGTTCCACAATCAGTTTGATTGCGGTCCGCTCTTCATCATCAATAATGATGTCAGTAAAGGCCGGGATGCAGATCAGATCAATGCCGCTCGGGGCCACAAACCCTCTTGCAATGGCCACAGCTTTGACCGCTTGATTTAATGCACCTGCACCAATCGCTTGAATCTCCGCTCTTCCGCGTTCTCTCAGAACACCTGCCAAAGCTCCTGCAACCGAATTTGGGCTAGACTTTGCTGAAACCTTTAATACCTCCATGCGTAAGTGACCTCCCTTTTGCAAATCTCGTTCGATTCCGTTACTTCCGCCGTATGTATATATATATTAAAGCCTCAAGGCCAAAATTCCTTTTTTTACACAATTTTTTTCTCGTAATAAATTCGGACAATTTTCAGAGCCTTGCCAGAAGTATCTATATCTGCAATAACTCCGCACAAGTGCCTGTTCCCTTTGGCCACAGAAAACCTGGTAGGAAGCTGGTTCAGGAATTTACCGATGATCGGCTCCCGCTGCATCCCCAGAATACCATCCGTTGCGCCGCACATGCCCAAATCGGTGACATAAGCGGTACCTCCTGGCAAGACCCGCTCGTCGGCGGTGGGCACGTGAGTGTGGGTTCCGGCCACCACACTGACTCTGCCCGCCACATACCAGCCAAATGCTTGCTTCTCGGACGTGGCTTCGCCGTGAAAGTCCACGATGGTAATCGGTGTATGCTCCGAGGTTTCAGCCAGAAGTTCGTCGATTTTGCGGAAAGGGCAGTCAAAATCTCCCATGAACACCCGGCCGATCAAGTTGATCACGGCAACCTTGTCCGCTCCCACCTGTGCGTAATAGAGATAATGACCGGGAACGCCGGGAGGATAATTGGCCGGTCTCAACACACGCGGGCTGCTGTCAAGGTACGAATAGATCTCTCTTTTGTCCCAAATGTGGTTGCCGCTGGTGAGCACATCAATGCCGAGGCTGAACAGCTCTTCGGCCACTTGCTCGGTCAAACCGAAGCCGCCGGCGGCATTCTCGCCGTTGGCGATCACCAGGTCCGGCCCGTACCGATCCCGAATCACCGGCAGCATCTCCTTCACGATTTCCCGTCCCGGACGGCCGCATATATCTCCCAACAATAGTACTCTCAAAGACATCCCCCTTTAGGCTGTGATACGTTCACGATTGCTCCGACTGCATTGCAGGATACACTGTCAACCTGCCCTGGTGCCAAAACGCGGTCAGTTCTTGTTTTGTGTCATCCGCCAACGCATCGGCGACCAAAGCGTCCAGTTCCTCAGGGTAAATCAACTGCGGCAGGTCGAGTATTTCATTTTCGATGATGGAGCCGGTAGGAAGGACTTGATTAATTAATTCGATAACAATTGTCAAATCCTTTCGCAAAAAAGGGTCCAACTCACGCTGCACTACAATCTGATCCACCGGCCCGCTGCGGATAAGTTCGATTCCAACAGCGCTTTTGACGGCTGCTAGGCGGTTGTGCGCCTGAAGATGAGTTTGGATCAGGCTGCGCAGCTTTGCGAACTCCACGTCGGCGATCTCTTTTGCGAAGAACACAAATCTGATCTGCCTGGCAGCCGGGTCATACTTAATCTGCCCGACTTGATCGAAATACAACAACAATCCAATCATCAGTTGTACATGAGGCAAACTGCTGTCTTCGACTACTTTCACCTTAAAACTCCTTTGATGGAAAAGCCAGGTTTGGCAACCTGGCTTATTTTGCGTATTCAACTGCTCTAGTTTCGCGGATGACCGTCACTTTGATCTGCCCAGGATACTCAAGCTCAGATTCGATTCGCTTGACAATGTCGCGGGCCATTTTCGCACAAGTCAGATCATCAATGCGTTCCGGCTTGACCATGATCCTGATTTCGCGCCCGGCTTGGATGGCGTATGATTTCTCCACGCCCTCAAAGCCGTTGGCAATCTCTTCCAGCTTTTGCAGCCGCTTGATATAGGTCTCAAGGCTCTCGCGCCTGGCTCCCGGCCGAGCCGCGGAAATGGCATCGGCGGCTGCAACCAGGACCGCTTCCACTGTCCTGGGTTCGATATCACCATGGTGGCAGGCCATGGCATGGATCACATCTTCATGCTCTTTGTATTTCCGCAGAAGTTCCACGCCGATCTCCACATGGGTGCCTTCCATCTCATGATCGATCGCCTTCCCGATATCATGCAGCAAACCGGCGCGCCGCGCGACTCTGGCATCGGCGCCCAACTCGACGGCCATGATTCCCGCCAGATGGGCTACCTCCACCGAATGCTTGAGGACATTTTGGCCATAACTTGTCCTATACTTCAGCCTGCCCAGCATTTTCACCAATTCTGGGTGGAGCCCATGCACATCCGCATCGAATGTCGCCTGTTCGCCGGCCTCACGAATGGCTGCATCCACCTCTTTGCGGGCTTTCTCCACCATTTCTTCGATGCGTGCCGGATGAATCCGTCCGTCCGCAATCAGCTTCTCTAAGGCAATACGGGCGATCTCCCGGCGAATTGGGTCAAATCCAGAAAGAATAACCGCTTCTGGTGTGTCATCAATAATCAAATCAATGCCGGTCAGGGTTTCCAAAGCTCTGATGTTACGCCCTTCACGACCTATGATTCTGCCCTTCATTTCATCATTTGGCAGAGCAACCACGGACACCGTCGCCTCTGCGACATGATCCGCCGCTGTCCTCTGAATAGCCAGAGAGATGATGTTCCGGGCGCGTTTTTCTGCCTCTTCCTTTGCCTGAGCTTCGATTTCCTTGATCATCATTGCCGCTTCATGTCGGACATCATCTTCCACCTGCTTGAGAATGATGGCTTTCGCCTCATCAGCAGTCAATCCCGAGAGGCGCTCCAATTCCATCCGCTGCTTCTCCAGCATTTCGGTGACTTCTTGGCGCAGCTTTTCCACGTCTTTCTTGCTGTGGTTCAGGCTTTCTTCTCTGCGTTCCAGCATCTCGCTCTTGCGGTCAAGGCTTTCTTCCTTTTGCAGCAAACGGCGTTCCAGCTGCTGCAGCTCATTCCTTCTCTCCCGGCTCTCGCGCTCCAGTTCGCTGCGCATTTTATAGATTTCATCTTTAGCTTCAACCAGTGTCTCTCTCTTCTTGGTTTCAGCGTCTTTGACGGCTTCGCTGATGATCCGTTTGGCTTCTGCTTCCGCTGACGCGATTTTGGCCTCCGCAACCGTCTTGCGAAGCAAATATCCAATTGCACCGGCAATACATGCGATGATAACATACTTGACGATTTCTACAAATGTTTCTATGTTGTTCACCTCCTATTAGTGGCATGACTAGATAAAGCCGAGCATAAAACTCGGCCTTTTCTACCCTTAGACCTCATTTAGAAAACAAATTCCTCTTTCTTATTTTAGACGTTTTCCAAATCAGTGTCAAGTGAAGAGTCAAACAAGGCCTCCAGTACCTTAAGAGTGATATCCCAGCCGAATCCCCGCCGCTGCAGCAGGCTGCCGATGCGCTGGTACTGGCGCGCTTTTGTCAAATGCTGCATCTTCTCCAAACGCCCTTTGGCCAACTGGTAGGCCAGCTCATAGTCTTTTTCTGGAGAATTGATCACACAATCGATCGTTTCCTCGTCCACACCTTTTTGTTCCAGTTCGAACCGGAGCCCCTCGGCACCGGTCGGGCGGAACCTATTGCGGTAGTCCACAAACAACTCAGCCGTGAGCCGATCGTTGAGATAGCCGATTTCTGAAAGCCAATTGATGGCCTCTTCCACCTCTTGAGCCGGGTAGCCCAAGCTGGCAAGGCGTTCGGAAAGCTCTTTCGCGGTGTGGTTTCGCGCAGCCAACAGCCTCAGCGCCCTATCCCGGCAGCTTATTTTCTTGTCACTCTTGGGCTTTGTTCGCTTTGGCGGCTTTTTGCTCATCTGCCTGCTTCCCTACTGGGGGCAGCCCGAAATGTGCCCGTACTTTGTTTTCAATTTCCCAGCACAATTCCGGATTCTGCTTTAGGAACTCTTTGGCGCTCTCCCGCCCTTGGCCGATCCGCATCTCACCGTAGGAATACCAGGCACCGCTTTTGTTGATCACGTCAATACCGGCGGCCAGATCCAAGACATCGCCGACATGAGATATGCCTTCGCCGTACATGATGTCGAATTCGGCCTCTTTGAACGGAGGAGCCACCTTGTTTTTCAAAACCCTGACTTTAGTGCGGTTCCCCACAAGTTCATTGCTCTGTTTAATCATCTCTACCCGGCGGATGTCAAGCCTGATTGAAGCGTAGAATTTCAGCGCTCTGCCGCCTGGGGTCGTTTCAGGATTGCCGAACATCACACCGACTTTTTCCCGCAGTTGGTTGGTGAAGATAACGGTGGAGTTGGACTTGCTGATTGCTCCCGTCAGTTTCCGCAGCGCTTGGGACATCAGGCGGGCCTGCAGGCCAACATGCGCGTCGCCCATCTCGCCCTCGATTTCCGCCCGGGGCACTAAAGCGGCAACTGAATCGATGACAATCACGTCAACTGCGCCGCTTCGCACCAGGTGCTCGGCTATCTCAAGCGCTTGTTCGGCGTGGTCAGGTTGGGAAATAAGGAGATTGTCAATGTCCACACCCAGTTTTCTGGCGTATACCGGGTCCAAGGCGTGCTCCGCGTCGATCATGGCCGCCACTCCGCCCATTCTTTGGGCTTCTGCCATGATATGCAGGGCCAAGGTCGTTTTTCCCGAACTTTCAGGGCCATAGATCTCTATCACTCTGCCGCGGGGGATGCCCCCGATGCCAAGTGCGATATCCAGGCTGAGAGAACCCGTGGGAATCACTTCGATATTCGTTTTTGAAGCAGCTTCGCCCAATTTCATGATTGAACCTTTGCCAAACTGCTTTTCAATTTGGTTGATCGCTGTATCTAAAGCTCTTTTCCGATCATCACTGACCATGGCATCCACTCCCGTCGCATAATTGCCGTTGTAAAATTGGAAACCTGTGTTCGCCCCTCATACGCATAAAAAAAAGCAAAGCGGCTGGCAAATTCTGGGATTGCTACCTCACTCCATACTAGCCTGATTCTTCGTACTTTCTTCGACGTTTTCCTCTTGATTCCTTCTCTCCGAGGTGACGAATGTCCGCTGCAAGGTGAAGCTCTGCTTGAGACTTTGGACTTGGATGCTGTCCACTGCTGCCAAGACATAGCGGTTTGTCTCCGGTTCGCGGACAAAATACAGCACAGACAGACTGAAGGGGATCACCTGCCCTGCCTGGATGCCTCTGATCCCGGCGGCACCTGTGGTTCCGGCGTTGACATAGACTGTGGCGTCTATCTGACTTATGGACGGGACGTGATTGTGCCCGCACACGATCACCGGAAAAATCCCAGGTTCGATCTGGGCTGCAATCCGATAGTTGTGGACAGCAAAGATATCGATACCATGCGGCCTGCCGCGGTACATCCCGTTGATCTCTGAAGCAAGTCGGCTGATTTCGGCAACGGACACACTTTCCGGCGAAAAGCTTCCCGCGGAAGGGTCAAGCATCCCTGCGACCGTGATCCCTGACACAGTCACCGGCTCACTGCCGAGAAGGGTCACATTGCTGGTTTGGCCAAGCCGCGCCAGAACATCGGGAGCCTCATGGTTGCCCGCTGCGAACAGGTAAGGTATCGCCAGTTCCTCAATCCTGGTGATGATTTCAGCCTCAAGCGGCGTACCCCAGTCGGTAAGGTCTCCCGTGTCGATGATCAGATCAATTGGAAAGGCACCCACCACCTGGCTGATGAAATCAAAGGCGGCCGGATGGTTGTGAATGTCCGACACATGCAGGACCAAAAGGTCCGCTGCCAACACTCCTACATTCTTTAGGTTCTCGATTTGATTGAACACTGTGTATAGATTTGCGGCCAAGCTTTGGACCTGCTCTCCAAGCTGATCAACCTTGACCAAGCCTTCCTGAATCAAACTCAGCATCCACGGGGCGGCTTCGAGGATGCCCTGATACTGAGGCTGGGCAAACGCTTGGATGTCGTAGGCAACATAGACGGAAGCGGCGCAGATCAAGACGATCAGGCTTCCGGTCAAACAGCAGGCAAGGAGGATCCGCCAGTGCCGCGCTCCACTTAAAAGCCCCCCCAACAGCCCTCCCCCGGCAGCGATCAGCGCCAGCTTGAAGATGACATTGCCGATTATCCGGTTGATCTTGCTGTGGAAATAACTCACTAAAGCCTGCTGCGACTTGAGATCAGTTGTGGCGGCTATTCGACGCAGTTGGTCCAGGTCAATGTTTTCCAGGGAGAGAGTCAGCTGCAGCGGCTGCCGGCTGTGGGTCTTGGCCGTTATACTACCTATAGGGGGTACTTTGAGTGTTGTGTATCCGGGAAAGCCGATGTTAACATCGAGCACAAACTGTACCGGCTCAAGTTCGACACGCAATACCCCTACTAGGTTTAGTGCCAGAATCGCTCCGGCGGCAGCGAACAGGTAGGGCAAATAGCGCTGTCTGGCTTGATAAATCCGCCTTCGGGACAGCATGGACTAACCTCCTGAAAGCTGCCTATCGAACTCCTTGAATCTCTAGGCGCAAGAAGTTCAGGGCAGCTTGTGAAACCAAGAACTTGATCTCGGTGCGTGTACCGTTGAAACGGAACTGCTTGGTTTTAGTATTGCCTTTACCTGAAACGGCAATATACACCAAGCCCACTGGTTTTTCCGAAGTCCCTCCGCTTGGGCCGGCAATCCCCGTCACCGCAAGGCTCCAATCAGTTTTCGCTCCAGCCTGCGCCCCTTCAGCCATAGCTGCGGCCACATCTCGGCTCACAGCCCCGTATTTGTCGATCAGTTCAGGATTCACGTTCAAGAGTTCTACTTTGGCCTGATTGCTGTAAGTAATGTATCCCCGTTCGAAATAGTCTGAGCTTCCTGGAACGTCAGTAATTCGGTTGGCGATCAAGCCCCCGGTACACGACTCGGCCACCGCCAGTGTCTCGTTCCGCTCCCTAAGCAGTGTCCCAACCACCGACTCCAGTGTCTCCTGATCAGCTCCGAAATAATACGGGTTTAGCTTCTGAATCAAACGCCTTTCCACAGGATGGATCATTTCGAGGGCTCGCTCTCTGGAGCCGGCTTTGGCTGTGATTCTCAACTTCACTTCCCCGAGGGACGCGTAAGGTGCCACGGTCGGATTGGATTGACAGTTCAGTTCATCTTCGACCATTTCGGCGAGCTTCGATTCGCCGATTCCGGCAAACTTGAGCGTCCGCGATATCAGCGTCTGTTTGACCTCGATCCTGCTTTCCAAATAAGGCGATACGTAAGCGGCGAACATGCCCTTTAACTCCCGGGGCACGCCTGGCAGCGCAATGATGGCCTTGTCCCGAATATGGACAATCAGTCCCGGAGCGGTGCCCCAGTGGTTGGGAATGATGCGGGCACCCCGGGGCAGAAAGGCCTGCTTGCGGTTGTTTTCGCTCATAGTTCGGTTCGACTGCCGGAAATAGGCTTCGATCATCTCCATAGCCTCTGTATTGAGTTCCAGGGGAAGGTTGGCCACGGCCGCCACTGCTTCTCTGGTCAGATCATCAATTGTTGGGCCCAGGCCACCAGAGACAATAACAAGGTCAGATCTGGCCAGAGCCTGCGTTATCACCTCGATCATCCGGATCCAGTTGTCGCCGACCGTCGATTTGTAATAAAGGTCGATGCCCAACGCGGCCAATTCCTGTGCCAAGTAGGCAGCATTGGTATCGACAGTTTCCCCCAACAACAACTCTGTGCCAATCATCACCAACTCAGCCTTCATCATTCCACCTTGCCCTCTTTGCAAATTTTCTGATTTGTGTTATAATTGTCTTGCCCAAGGAGACGGCTGGGAGGGATAACAGTGAAAAAACAAAGTACTGCTGTGTTTCGCCTGCTGGCAGCCTCTATAGGGATCGCACTGATCATGAGCGGCTGCGGCCTCCAAACTCAGAACAGCGGCACAGTAAGCGTCACCGCCATGAATCTCCCGGAAGCGGCTGCTTGGAGCGCACGGATCGTATGTACCCGAGGCAAACATGAAATCACCCAATGTTTTACCGTATACGATACAAACCTGGCTGTCGAGTTCACTATCCCCGCCGGCCCCTGGGACATAACCCTGCAACTGGCAGATTCCGATGGCAATGTGCTTTACCAAGATACAGCAGTCAATGTGGTGATATACCCTGACCGCCCCGTGTTAGTCGATTTTCAGCTGAAACCAGCCCCCGGCACCGTCAAAGTGATCGTCGACCTTTCCGGGCATCCAAACGCTGAAGCGATCATGCGCGCCCGGGTTTACTTCAACGATCAGGTCAAAGAGCTCATCCGCAGCTCAGTCCAGGAAGCCTTGGAAGGTGAATACCGGCTGGAGCCGGGCAGCTATGACTTCACCGTCGATCTTTACACAACTTCATTCCACGCCCACAACAGAATCGATTCGGGTGTTTGGTCCACCATTGATGTAGAGCCCCTGAGCGAGCAGACGGTCATTTGGCGGCCTCAGCTGGAAAAGATGACTGTAACCGCCAGTATTTGCGTGCTTCCCGATGCGCCGCAGGGCCTCGCTTTTCAGTACGGAAGCGGTCGGACAGTGCTTTCATGGGAGCCAAGCCTCGCCGCGGATCTGGCAGGATACCACATCTACTGGCAGCCCTCGCCATTTCAACGGTTCAGCCTGATCGCCACGGTCGACCGGGATGCCACCAGTTACACACACGATTTGAGCGAACTGGACGAGCTGCCGCTTCAGGCGTACTATACAGTGGCGCCTTTCTCCACTGTCCTGGAGGGATACCGAAGCTCGCCAGTCCTGGTGCCTTTTTTGTAAGGAATCGGAAGCTCACGCTTCCGATTCCTCTTCACCCAAGGCACAAATAAGTATAGGTAATGCCGAACACAGCCCCCGCCAATACTTCGATGGGAGTGTGCCCCAAAAGCTCACGCAGTCGTTCAGGATGAAAGTCTTTTTTGTAGATGTCGTCAATGATGCGGTTCAGAACCTTTGCCTGCTTGCCTGCGGCCCTGCGCACTCCGGCTGCGTCATACATCACTACCAATGCAAAAGCGGCAGCCAGTGCGAAGATTGGTGTGTCAAACCCCTCAACCAGGCCTACTCCTGTTGCCAAGGCGGTGACAAATGTGGTATGAGAACTCGGCATGCCCCCCGTGCCCACCAACCGGCGGAAATCCAGCCGTCTTTCTTTTATGGCGAAGATGATTGTCTTGGTAAGTTGGGCGATGGCCCAGGCAACCACCGCAGTGAACAAGACAGAATTTGTTCCAAACTGCTTTAGAAAACCGTTGATGGCTAATCGCCTCCTCTGTACGAATCAATTCTGATGCTTATGAATACGATTATAAAGCACAAAAGGGGGGATTGCACTGAACTCCGCCTGGGTCTTACTGGTGATACTCATAATCGGTATCGCAAGCAAAAACGGCATATTGGCGGCCGCAAGCGGTATTGTGCTGATTATTGGCCTTCTGGACCTGGACCGCCTGTACCCCTTTCTGGAACGACGGGGGATTGAAGCCGGGCTTCTGCTCCTGACAACCGCCCTCCTCATTCCTTTCGCCACGGGCAGGATTCCTTTGGGCGCACTGTGGAACACGGTCACTTCCTATGTAGGACTGGCGGCCATCATCGGCGGCTTGGCGGGGGCCTACCTCAACGCCCAAGGAATTGATCTGATCCGCCACAAGCCCGAGATCCTCCCCGGGATCTTGATTGGGGTGATCATCTCTGTCGCTTTCCTGGGCGGGACTGCCGTGGGCCCGATAATGGCTGCCGGAATTGCGGCGGTGATCATTGCACTAATCGGAACATGATTCACTTTTTACTAGTCCATGATAACTCCTTGCACCAAAAACGTCAACCACTCCGGCTAGGCACACTGAGCCATGATCCGCCGGAACTGATCTCCTGACAAAGTCTCTTCTTCCAGCAGTTTTCGAGCGGCCAGATCCATCCGGGACTTGTTTTTAGCCAAGTAGTCGTACACCTGCCGTTCCTGTTCTTTGATGATCTGCGCGATAGTCCGGGCTAAAATGCCCCCCGGCAGATCCTGAGTGACCACGCCGAGATCAGACAGCCCGGCAAACACGATCTGCTTTGCTATCTTCGCTGCCTGTTCCACATCACCCGCAGCCCCAGTCGAGCGCTCTCCAAATGCCAGTTCTTCGGCGACGGCACCGGCCATGCAAAGCTGAATCCTGTCCAAAAGTTCTGCCTTTGTGTATAGGTATTGGTCATCCCGGCCGTGCTGCCGCATATACCCGAGGGCGCCGCCCCGCGAAATAATCGATACAGAAGCCACCGAGCCCGCGCAGACTTTCTCACTGATCAGGGCGTGGCCTGTTTCGTGATAAGCGACACGCAGTCGTTCCTCATCAGATGGACTGCGGTTGAGCTTCTCGCCTAGCATCACCTTCTCCAGCGCTTCTTTGAGGTCCTGGTTGGTGATCTCATGCCGTTTATGGCGCAGAGCATAGATCGCCGCCTCATTCATCACACTTTCCAAATGCGCCCCGGAAAACCCAAAGGTCGCCTGAGCGATTTTGTCCAAGTCAACGTCGGCCGCAAGAGGTTTGTCTTTGGCATGGATTTTGAGGATCTGTAAACGCCCCTGCTTGTCAGGAAGGTCCACTCTCACAATCCGGTCGAATCTACCTGGCCGCAAAAGCGCTGGATCAAGCAGATCGACCCTGTTGGTAGCCCCAACCACCAGCAGGCGTACTTGTTGGTTGACCGTGATCCCGTCGATCTGCGTCAGAAGTTCGTTCAATGTCTGATCATACTCCATGTGGCCGGAGTTTTTGCCGCGCTTGGCGCCGAGCACATCGATTTCGTCGATAAACACAATCGCTGTCTGCTTGTTGGCTTTCTCAGCCTCGGCGTAAGCTTGGCTGAAAAGCCGGCGCACTCGCTGTGCTCCCACACCGGCGTACATCTCTACAAATTGTGAACCGGCCGCGGCGATGAACACAGAATTGGTATATCCAGCCGCAGCCTTGGCCATCAGTGTTTTTCCGGTTCCGGGCGGGCCTACCAACAGAATGCCTTTCAGGGGCCTTATCCCAAGACGCCGTACATCTTGGTCTAGACGGATGAAATCCAAAGCCTCTTTAAACTCGCGCTTGGCCACTTCCTGACCGCCGATATCGCTGAAGTCAACATCGGGAATCACGCCTGCCCCTGCCCGCTTCTGTTCAACCAAGGTGAACCGGCTGTTGGTGCGGTTATCCATTGTAAACTTAAACAAAAGCACCAAACCGCCGATCAGGATTACAGGAGTGATTTCGATCCCCAGCCAGGCGAGAAACACCACCAACGCTAAACCGACGCCTATTGCCAATTCTTTCAACGAACATCTCATCCAAAACCCACCCCGTTTAGCTTTCCAGCCGCGCGATCAAAGGCTGGTCGCGCCGGCTGACAATCTGGTACAAATAGTGGCCTCCATCATGGAGCTGCAGATAGACATAACTTCCGTCAATCCTGAGGGCAAAATCAACCTTGTGCTTCAAAGCCAGTTCTTCAATCCGCTCCGCCATCTCTACAAAATACCCTGTGGCGATTCCTTGTTCCAGAGCAAAATGCATCTGTTCATAGGCAGCCTTGAGTGTCTCATTCGGCTGATCTTTGATCAGAATCTGAAACGGCTGCGAGAACCGGGCAGCCGCTGAACTAATCTTGGCCGCGACTGTGTGCAAATGCTCCACATCAGCCAAACTCAGTGTCAGCACTATCATACCGTCCCGTTCCTTAAGCTCGACGCCTTCGACCCCCTCAATACTCGCAAAGGCCTGGTAAACGGGCTCTATGACCATTTTCTTGTGAAAAAACTGCTGCAGGCCAACAGCAAAGCCCAAGACAACGATGAATATAATGACCACTACATTAATGCGAATGTCGTCAAGGCGCAATCCATTCACCCTCCCCCAAACAGTTACTTATGTTAGTCAGTTATATGACAAATGAGAAGTGCCTGTTTGAAGGCACATTCCAATTATAACACAGCTTCAGTCAGTTTTCTTCAACAGATCCTGGGCACAGTAGAAATAATCCACACCAGAGACAATTGTAACCAAGACTGCAAGCCACATAACCGCCATGGCGTAAGGAATATCCAGCAGCAGACACAAAACCGCGATGATTTGGATCAGGGTTTTGGCTTTCCCCCACTTTGAAGCGGCGATCACTACCTGATCCGCGGCAGCCAGAATCCTAAGTCCAGAGACGGCAAACTCTCGGCCGATGATAATCACGGCAATCCATGCGCTGATTTGATCCAATTCAACCAGTGTGAGCAAAGCGGCGCTGATCAGCAGTTTGTCGGCTATGGGATCGATCAACTTGCCAAATCTGGTCACTTGCTTGCGGGTGCGGGCGACATATCCATCCAACCCATCAGTCGCCGCTGCGATGCCGAACACGACAGCGGCCAAATATTTGCCGTTCTCCGCGCCGCTGAGCAGTACCGCCATGAACACGGGAATGAAAAAAATGCGGATAATAGTGATCCAATTTGCCAATCCCATTCAACTGACATCTCCTTCTATCGTCTCTCCGACCAAATCGTACGGGTGTGCTTGTGTTACGCGGACACTGATCAACTCCCCAACCCGAACAGCGCTGCCGATATATACCAGGCCGTCCACTTCGGGAGCTTGGCCGCGGTGCCGGCCGATCATGACCAGCTCGCTTTCGGGGGAGCGGCCTTCAACCAGCACTTCCAGTGTCTTGCCGATCAGCTGCTTTTGTTTCTTAACGGCGATTCGCTGCTGCAGGCTCATGGCTCTGTGGTAGCGCTCTTCTTTGACCTCAGCGCTGATCTGATCCGCCATATCGGCGGCAGGTGTGCCCTCTTCCGCCGAATACTTGAAAATCCCGCACCGTTCCAACTGCGCTGCCTGCAAGAATTCCAGCAGTGACTCGAATTCAGCGTCAGTTTCGCCGGGGAATCCAACAATGAAGGAACTGCGGATCGTTACTCCCGGCAGTTTGCTCCGGATTCTGTCAATCAGCTTAAGATAACTGTCGAACCCTCCAGGCCGCTTCATCCGCCTCAGCACCGAAGCGGCGGCGTGCTGCAAAGGCAGATCCACATAGTTTAGGATATTATCATGTCCGGCCATCAAATCCAACAGTGAATCATCAATTGAGGTTGGGTAGGCGTACAGAATCCGGATCCACGGGATATCCAACCGCGCCAGTTCCCTCAACAGTGTTTCCAATGAGGATTTATCTGTCAGATCCCGGCCGTAGCCAGTCGTATCCTGAGCAATGACATTCAGTTCTTTGACACCACTTGCGGCCAGCCGTTGTGCTTCTCGGACAACGGCTCTCAAATCCCGCGACCGGTACGGGCCCCGAATCAGTGGAATGGCGCAGAATGCGCAGCGGTGGCTGCACCCCTCTGCGATTTTCAAATAGGCTGTGTGCCTGCCGGAAGCGATGATCCGCGGCACTTCGGGACGATCGTAGTTGAAAAACTGGTCTCGGATCAACCGCACTCTTTCGCCGTCGAGCACCCGGTTGACAACCTCTGGAATCAAATCCATTTCTTGTGTGCCTAAAAGAGCGTCTATTTCCGGTATCTCCTGCCACAGTGCATCCTGATAGCGCTTGGACAAGCATCCTGTCACGATCAGACAGCGGCAAGAGCCGTTTTGCTTATAATCAGCCATTTCAAAAATCGCGGCAATCGATTCTTCCTTGGCGGCTTCAATGAATCCGCACGTATTCACAATCAGGACTTCCGCCCTGGCCGGATCGGTTTCAATCTCAAAGCCTGCCTCGTGCAGGTATCCCAAAGCGATTTCACTGTCTACAAGATTCTTGGCGCATCCCAGTGACACAATTCCTACTCTGATTCCCATCGACATACCCCTAACCTAAGATTACCGATTCATTTTTCGCTTTATTCCACGCCTTTTCCTGCTTGACGCCAGGTTTGCCGAAAGCCAGCGCGACATATTTGCCCGAAAATCCGGGCAGGCTAAACAGGTAGTTGGAGAAACAACCCTTCAAGGAGGGTTACCATGCTGGATCCGTCGCTGATTATTATACCACTGCTGAAATCCCCTGGTCAAAGCCTGACCGAAACCGAAGAGAGTTTTTATGAACCATTCCATCTTAAACACTTTTCGGTGGAATTCTCCCGCTCAGGATTCAGCCGCATCATTCGCGAACTGCGCAAAGGCAATTACGACGACTTGTGCTGGCACCGCCTGGCGCAGCAGGCTGATCAACTGTCCTTGACTCAAGGGTTTTCCGAACTTATGTGCGTCAATCATTTGGCGCAGCACTGGCAGCAGGTGGGCGTCATCCCTTATCCTCACCAGGTGAAGACAGCGGAAAAAGTAATCAAAGAAATGCGCGGGCTGGCAATTCTGGCCGACGAAGTAGGATTGGGCAAGACCATTGAAGCCGGCATGATCCTCAAGGAATACCTCATCCGGGGTTTGGTGAAACGGGCCCTGATTCTGGTGCCGTCATCGCTTTGCTGGCAGTGGTACCAGGAACTGGCGGAAAAGTTCCAAATCTACGCCGGAATCCAAAGATCCGAGTGGGATTGGGAGCACGCAGATATTCTCATCGCATCGATCGACACCGCGAAATTGGAACCTCATGCCGAAATCATCCGGAACATCAACTATGACATGGTGATCATCGATGAGGCGCACAAATTGAAGAACACGGCCACCAAAGCCTGGCAGCTAGTGAATTCTCTGCAGAAAAAGTACTGTCTGATGCTTACCGCCACACCGGTCCAAAACAACCTCAAGGAGCTTTACAACCTGATCACGCTCCTCAAACCCGGCCAATTGGGCAGCTACCGCACCTTTAAGCAGAAATTCATGCAAGATTTGCGCACCCCCAAAAACCCATCCCAGCTGCGCCAACTGCTGTCGGAAGTCCTGATCCGCAACCGCCGGGGCGAAGGCACTGTGCAGTTCACTAAACGCCATGTTTATCCCATTGTCGTTGAACTGACACCTCCGGAAAGGGCCCTTTACGATCAGATCACAGAATTGATCAGGGCATCAAGCAAGCTGGCACCATTTAAAGCCAACATACTGCCCCTAATCACACTGCAGCGGGAAGTATGCAGCAGTTTCTACGCAGCCGGTGTCACCCTGCAGAAGATTTACGATAAGTACGGCCTTGATCCCGACGCCAAAATCATGGATGTGATGAACGAGGCAGTCAAAATCAGGCAGAACAGCAAATGTGACATCATCGAGAAAGTGGTATCCCAAATCAGAGACCGGGTGATCATCTTCACCGAGTACAAAGCCAGCCAGGAGTACATTCGCTACCGTTTGGAAAAAGCCAATTTCCGCACTTTCGCTTTCGACGGGAGCTTGTCCCGAGGGCGTAAACAGTGGGTTCGCTATTTGTTTCAAAAAGAAGGCGGTATATTGGTAAGTACTGAGTCAGGAGGCGAAGGGCTGAACTTCCAGTTCTGCAATCATGTGATCAACTATGACCTTCCCTGGAACCCGATGCGGCTCGAACAGCGCATCGGGCGTGTGCACCGCTTAGGACAGACCAAGGATGTGCATGTCTACAACCTGGTGACCAAGGATACGATTGAGGAGCATATTATGTTCCTGCTTCATGAAAAGATCAACATGTTCCAGATGATTCTTGGTGAGCTGGATGCGATTTTGATGCACCTGAAATGGGACAAATCCTTTGAGAGCCAACTGATGCAGATATTTCTCAAGGCTGCGTCCAAAGAAGCTGTCCACCGTGAACTCGACCAGCTCGGCGACGAAATTCTCAAAGCCCGGGAAGAGATTCGGCGCCGACAGTGGGATTTCTTCTAGGAGGGACGAGATGCCAAACACCATACCGGAACTGGTATTCAGCTTCTTTCAGCTCTTAAACCTGAAACCGGTGGAGATCCGCAAGGGTATCTACCAGGTCCAGATCGATGATCAGCTGGCCAAAGAGCTTGACGGCTGGCGCGCCAAAGGGCGCTTGTTCCAGTTTACTTTCGACCGCAAACTTGCCCAAAGTTTTGGTGCCGAACTGATCAGCCCAGGCAGCTACCGCTTAGACACCATCATTAGGGTGTTGCAAAAGCAGGCAGTCTTATCTGTTGGCTATCTTCCCCACGATGTATTCTACGAGCCTGCCGTCCGGATGAAAGTATTAGACCGGCTCAAGCTGCAGAATCCCGAAAGCCGGTTCTATGTCATCGATCACCGCCTGCGCTACGGCCCTTACTTTTGGATCACGCTTAGAGTCACGTACCTTGCCTATGAGAAAAGCGAAGAGCTGCGAAAGGCGCTTATTGACTTGATCTCGGGCAAAGTTGTCAACTATGAGATACCAGCTGAGCTGCTCAAGCCCGGATTCTGCGACCCAATGCTGCAGTACCGCCGCCGTCTCAGTTTCAAGCAGGCATACCAGAATCTGCAGCAGGAAATCATCAAGGAACTGGAATATCAAGACCCGGCTTGGGCTTTGACGGCAGCCCGCGATCTGGCCCAGGAGCAGGCCAAGCTGGAGGAGTATTTCCGCGATTTACCCGATCCAAAGCAGCGCAAATTGCGAATTCAAGAACTGATGGATCGGGCCAGGCCTCGTGTGCAGGTCAGGCCTCTTAGAGCCGCAATCCTTTATCTGCCGAAATTCGAGTACCGCATTATGCAGGTTGACACGAGCGAAAAAATAAACCGGATCACGTATGACCCGGTCAGCAGCCAACATGAGCCAAGTTAAGCCAGGAGCCGGCACAAATCCCGAGCCGATTTCCAGATCGGCCCGGCGCCCATGGTAATCACCAGATCGCCGCCTTGGACAATGCCCGCCAAAAACCCGGCAATATCTGCCTGTTCGGGGATGAAATATACCTCTTTGCCCAGGTCCCGTATTTTGGCGGCGATCAACTCTGCACTCACACCTGGAATGGGCTGTTCCGGCGGTGGCGCGAAAATGTCTGTCAAAACCACAACATCCGCATCGGAAAACGCACGTGAGAACCCATCAAGCAGAAACTTGGTGCGGCTGTAGCGGTGAGGCTGAAAAACGGCGATCACCCGCTTGTTCCACCCCTCCCTGGCCGCCTTCAGTGTTGCCGCAATTTCAGTCGGATGATGAGCATAGTCATCAACAATAGTGATACCCTGATCTGTTTCGCAGATGACTTGAAAGCGGCGCTGTGCCCCGGAAAACTCTGCCAGGTGCCTTCCAATGGCCTCGCTGGTCAATCCCAGTCGGTCGCAGACAACTATCGCCGCACAGGCATTGCTGACATAAAGCCTTCCGGGAACTTTAAGCGTGAAATCACCATATTCGGATCCGTTGTTATACAGCGCAAAATGTGTCTTATTCGGCCTGATGGACAGAATCCTGGCATGCCAATGAGCATCCTCTGAAAAGCCATAGGTCACTGCCTGAGGAAACTCAGGCGCGATTTCCCGGACTTTTTGATCATCTATGCCCAAGACTTGGACTCCACCAGGTTTGACATTCGCCAAAAACTGCCGGTAAGTATCGACCAGTTCGCTGAAGTTCCCATTGTAGTTTTCCAAATGATCCGGTTCGATACAGGTGACAACGGCGATTTCCGGATGATAACGCAAAAAACTGCGGTCCGATTCATCTGCTTCGGCCACTACCACTTCTCCGCGCCCGTGTTTGGCGCCAGGCCCGAATGGCTCAAAATGCGCTCCGATCAAAACAGTGGGATCCAGTCCTGCCCGTTCCAGCACCCAGGCAATCATGGACGTGGTTGTGGACTTACCGTGGGCGCCGCCGACAGCAACTCCGCGGCCGTCGTTGAGCAGCTTCGCCACCAACTCCGACCGGTGGTATAAGTGCAAATTGCGTTCCAAGGCCGCTGCGTATTCAGGATTATCTTTGGGAATGGCGGAAGAAAAAACAACGTGCGCGGCACCGTCAATATGCTCTGCCTTGTGCCCTAAGGAAATCCTGGCCCCCAGCCGCTCAAGATATTCGGTTGTTTCCGACATTTTCAGGTCTGAGCCGCTGACCTGCCAGCCCATTTCCAGGAATATCTTTGCCAAAGGGCCCATACCGGTACCCCCGATGCCGATAAAATGGATCCGTTGGTTCATCCCTTTCTCACTCCTTTGCTGCGAGGTGCCCTATGCTGTAATTTTTCCCAGATCTTGACAAAATATGAGCCGGGTGCAGAGACGCCGCTATTTGATCAACGGCGCGACAACCTCAGCCAACAGCAGAGCACTTCGGGTGGCTTCCTCGAGGGTGTTGCCCTTCCAATCCCCTATCACCACCATCACGCTGTTGGGATGAAGATCACCGCTGTAGTCCGACTTGAAAACCCGCACACCTCTGGAAACCCCGGGATATTTGGCTTCGAGCGCATCACTGATTCTCTTGGCGAACGCCATGTTCGCTTCCACAAGCTTGTTATCTTGATCGCCGATGATAAACAGAATCTTGGCCACTTTTTCCCCGTTGATCTCCACTGTCGTGTATCCTTCGGGCTTATCCTGCAATCCATCGCGGTGGATGTCCAGCACCATCTGAATCTGGTTGTTCTCCGCAAGCGCTCTTTCAATCACCTTCGCGGAGTTGATGAAAGCCTCGCTGTACCGCGGGCGATCGTGGATTGTCTGATCATGGACCGCCGCTATGCCCTTTTCCATCAAAGCCTGGACAAACACTCTGCCTACTTGGACCACGTCGCCTGGTTCGCCGTCCTGCTGATGGCTGTCTTTAGGTTGGTAGTTCTCTGTGGTGTGACTGTGGAGAACCAAAACCTTGGGAATCTGCGGCACTGATGGCGGCGGTGTGCCTGAATCCTCATCAAACGACGGCGGCTGCGGCACTTGCTCTTTCTCCCCACCGGGATAAAACCCGAAGAATCTGGCACCGACAACAGCCACCACCACCAACGTTACAAGTACAAACAGCAATCCAGGTCCACTTTTCTCTTTTCTCCGAATTCTTGCCACACTGGATACCCCCTTCCGCAGAAAATATATGCGGAAGGAAGTACCAATTATTCTTCGATTAATCGCCTAAGAACCGACTCCAACTGGCTCCATGCCTCGCCAAAACCTGCAAAGTCTCCATCCCGCAGAGCCTGCTCCGCCTGTTGATACAGTTCGTAGGCATATCGCCCCGGATGACTGCCTTCTTCAGGCGTAATCTCCTGTTCAACCGGCTTGAACGAGCCGAGAGCGCTGTCAAAAATCCGGTTTAGGGCTTCGGCCATGCTCTCTTCCATCACAAGCTGGTCTTTGTACGCCACTATAACCCGCTGAAGCTGCGGCATACTGCTCTGCTCAGACTGCAGAAACAAGGGCTCGACATACAGCAGTGAACCGGCTACAGGCAAGACCAGCAGGTTGCCTCTAATGACTTGGCTGCCTCTTTGCCCCCACAAGCTCAGCATTTGTGATATATCAGAATCTTGATCGATGGTGGCGTCGATCTGCGCCGGGCCCAAGGTGAGACTGTCTTTTGGGAAGCGGTAGACCAGAACTTGCCCATAATGCTCACCATCGTTGCGGGCTGCCAGCCAGGCAATGAGGTTGCTGCGCCTTATAGGTGTGTAAGGCAGCATCAGAATCAGCTCTGGCACATCGGAATCGGGCAGCTGCATCATCACATAGTAAGGATCGACCGGCTGCTCTTTTTCCGCATAGATTTCGTTAGCCAAAACCCACACATCCTCGCGGTTGTAAAAGATGCGGGGATCAGTCATGTGGTATGTGCCGTAGATTCTTGCCTGGAGAGCGAACAAGTCTTCCGGATAACGCAGGTGCTCCCGGAGTGTCTCCGGCATTTCACTCAATGGTTTTAGCCATCCCGGAAAGATTTTAGCATAAGTTTCCAGGATCGGATCCGGTTCGATTTGATAAAAGTCGACAAAACCATTATAAGCATCGATCACAACTTTGACCGAATTGCGAATGTAATTGCCCCAACTGGTTGGCTGGGCATATGGAAAACGGAAACTGGCCGTGTAGGCATCAATGATCCAATACAACCGGCCGTCGCCGCCGATGACAATATAAGGATCCTGGTCATAGCGGAGGAATGGAGCCAGCTTTTGCACTCTTTCCCTGATATTCCGGTACAGCAGGATTCTGCTCTCACTGGTAATGTCGCTGGAAAGCAGTATTCTAGTCGTGCCCAAACGAACAGCAAAAGCGAATCGCCGCAGCAGGGAAGCAAGCTTTACGCCTCCCTCGCCTTGGTAAGTGTAATAAGCATTGCCCTCGCCGGCCGGGTAATCGAATTCGTCAATCAAAGTGTTGACGATAGCGTAGGTATTGGTGCGCTCCCCGTAGTAGATGCGGGGTTCCACAATCTCAAGATCGGGTTTGCCCCTGGGCGGAATATCCGCTACCCAGAATTCCGGGAGCTGCTGCCTCGAGACTTCACTCACCGGGCTTACCACAACCCCGTATCCGTGGGTGTACTGCAGATGATCATTGATCCAGTTCCGGTTCTGCGTCAGGCTCACATCCAACTCCCTAGCGGCAAGCAGCACTTCTCTGTATTCACCGTCAACCCAATACCGCCCCACATCGGCGTCGTTGAACACATAATAAGGCCGCATCTCCTGCAGTTGGCGGTAAGTCTGAAGGATCAAACGAGGATCCCACAGTCTGATGTTGCGGATGGTGCTCTGGTTGGCCTGAAGATCCTCCTTGGTCAGATCCTTGGCGCCGCTGAACCCCAATTCCTGGAAGCCGTCGACCGCATAGGCCAAGCGCGTCATCTGGATATGGTGTTCAATATAAGGCCTCTCGCGGGTAAATTCGTTAGGCGCAACCAGCCACTGCTGCACTACAAACGGCGCTGCCACTCCCCCCACGAAACTGGCTGCCAACCACAGGGCCAGTGTGCCAATCATCGTCTTGCGAAACCGATGCATACCGGCGGCGAGCATCAGGCCTGCAGCGGCTGCCAGAACCATCAGCACTCTGAGCGCTGCCAAACGCACATTCACATCGGTATAGCCGGCGCCGAACACAACCCCGCCTACGCTGTAAAGCAGCTGATATGCCTGCAGGTGGTAAGAGGCCGATTTTGTCAGCAGCAAAAGGCCAACAAGCACTGATAGATGCTTGAGAGCCCGCGCTGTGACCCGCGGCCTGTGGTTTTCCAGCCGAATATGCCCTGAAACGAAGTACAGTGCTGCGCAAACTACGACAACCAGAAACAGTGCTGCCGCCAAGGCGCTGTTCAGCAGCTGATAGACAGGCAGTTTAAAGAAATAAAACCCAATGTCTTTGCCAAAGATCGGATCTGTGACGCCGAACTCACTGCTGTTAAAAAACTGGGCGATCTCAAAATAATAGCCGCTCAACCCAGATGAGTACAGCAGGCCGAAGATGATGCTGATCAGAAAAGCTGTCAGCGTCAGATGTCTGGCTTTAACACGCTGACCTATGGTGTAAAACCTCCACAGAGCCTGCTGAACCGCTGGCTTGACAATCAGGAGATTTATGAACATAACCAACGCAAAACAAAGCCAACTGCCGACCCTCAAGCCCCACAGCCACATAAGTCTTCCAGTGAAGAGCCCCGCGTAGCCAAGGGATTCGAACCAGAGCCAATCGGTGAAAAAACGGCTGCCGGCTGCGGCGGCGATCACGGCGGCGGCCAACAACATCACAACAAACCACTTCAACCTGTTTGCCATGGCCACGCCCCTTTAACGCAAGTAATAGTAGTAGTAACAATAGGCTGCAATCGCCGCGGCAATCACAGCCACAAAAATGGCAAATCTAATCCTGCGTTTGCGCCGGAGCGCCCGGCGCTTTTCCAGGACCGACTGACGCTGACTGCTGTCTGAACGGTATTCGGCGATTGGTTCCTCTTGCGGAACCTTGCCTTCGTCAAACATTTTCGCAGCCAGATCCGGATCAATGCCCAGCACTTTGGCATAAATCCGGACAAATCCGCGCACATACACCGGATCCTCCGGAAGTGAACTCAAATCACCTGCTTCAATCGCTTCCAGATAGGCCTGCCGGATCTTGGTCCTGTCCGCAGCTTCCGCAAGAGTCATCTGCCTTTCTTCTCTGGCCTGCCGCAGAAAAATACCCAGCTCTCTCATGGCTGTCACCTCATATGTCTAAACTCTCGCGATCGACTAATACTTCCCTTGGTTTGCTCCCCTGATATGGCCCGACTATGGATCTGACCTCCATCATGTCGATTAACCGGGCCGCCCGGCTGTACCCGATGCGGAACCTACGCTGCAGCATGGATATGGATGCTTGTCCTGTTTCCACCACCAGCCGGATAGCGTCCTCCAGCAGTTCGTCAGTGTCTTCGCCGTCACGGACCAGGTTCTGCTTATCCTCAGTCACATCCACATAATCCGGTTCGCCATGCTTTTTCCAGAACTGGACCACAGCCTCGACTTCCCGATCGGAAACATAGGCGGCTTGAGCCCGCATCGGCTTGGCGGCGCCCAATGGGTAATACAGCATGTCGCCTTTGCCGATCAGACGTTCAGCTCCAGACATGTCCAGGATCGTCCTGGAGTCTACCTGCGACGACACAGCGAAGGAAACCCGCGAAGGAACATTAGCCTTGATCAAGCCTGTAATCACATCCACCGAAGGCCTTTGTGTGGCAATGATCAAATACATGCCTGCAGCACGCGCTGTTTGAGCCAGGCGGCAGATAGCATCTTCCACCTCGGCGGCGGCGACCATCATCAAGTCAGCCAGTTCATCGACAATGATCACAACATACGGCAGCGGCTCCAAGACCGGCTCTTCACCTTCAGGCGTCTTTTGCTGAGTCTTGAGCAGCTCATAATATGATTCGATATTCTTGACATGAATATCGGCGAAAAGCTTATAACGCCGTTCCATCTCCGCCACAGCCCAGCGAAGGGCGGAGGCAGCTTTCTTCGGGTCTGTCACCACTGGCGAAATCAGATGCGGAATACCGTCAAAAGCAGACAATTCCACTCGCTTTGGATCGATCAACAGCAGCTTGACTTCGTCAGGAGTAGCCCGGTACAGCAAACTGACGATAATCGAATTCAAGCAGACACTCTTGCCGGAGCCGGTCGCCCCCGCGATCAGCAAATGCAGCCATTTGCACAAATCGCCGATGACTGGATTGCCGGCAATATCTTTACCCAACGCCAAAGCGACTTTTGAGCTGTAGCTGGCGTAGTCCGGGTGCTCCAGCACATCGCGCAGCCTTACTAACTGTGTTTCCCGGTTGGGCACTTCGATGCCCACTACTGATTTCCCTGGGACCGGCGCCTCAATTCTGACGCCTGTAGCTGCCAAAGCCAAAGCGATGTCGTCTGCGAGGCTGGTAATCCTGCTGACTTTGATCCCGGGACCGATCTGCAGCTCATAGCGGGTTACCACCGGCCCTTGACATATGTTGACCACCTTTGCGTCAATGCCGAAATTGGCGAACGTTTCTTCTAGAAGCTGCTGGTGATGCTCACCTTGACGTTTTCCTGCCGCAGGGCTTTTTTTCAGCAAATAGACGGGCGGCAGCTGGTAAACTTTCTGAGGTGGATCAAGTACTGTAAACCCTTCACCACCCGCTTCGACTGCCAATTCCCGTTCACTCTGCACACCGGAAGTCTCTATGATTTCGTCCAAAGCATCGGCTTGTTCCGCAACCTGTGCTTCGGATGCCGTTTGCGGCTCATGTTCCTTTGCCGCTTTGGTCTTTTTTTTCGTGCGGGCGGCTGCTTTCAGGCTTTTTTTCGCTGGTGGATCCGGTGCGGCTGCTTCCATACGAAGGCGAGCCCGGCGCTCCCGCGCTTCCCTCAATTTGTGGGCCATGTCCTTGAACAAGTCCACTACTGCCCCAATTCCGTCCCGGAACAGGCCGAAGACAAATTTCCAAAGGCTGCCGGCGATGCCCAGAATCGAAATGTCAAAAACCAGAATGATGCCGACTAGGCCTAGTCCACCCAAAACAATATAGCTGCCGACTCGGCCAAAAGCGGACAAAGACAAAACCATCAGAAACGCACCGACAACTCCTGAGCCAACGCCCATTTTGGCGATGCGGATTTCTTCGCTCATGGCCGGAGGCAGCTGATACCCTTTGTAAACCACCACCATGTGGTAGAAAGCGAATAAACTGCTTAACAGAAAGAGACAGCCCAACAGCCGCTTCAAACGCAGCGGCCACGGCCTGCCCAAAAATAGATTGAGGGCCAGGATCATAAGCAGCGCTGCAAATAAGACCGCCAACTGACCGAAGGCTATGCTCAGCCAACTGCGCAGCTTAAGCCCAACCCAACCTGTCGCGTCGACATACAGGCTGATCAATGCCAATATCGCCAGAGAAAACAAGATAATGCCCAATATCTCATGCTGTCTTGAATTCATCGGCCTCAAGGTCAACCACCCCAGTAATCTGTTCGACGAAAGAGCATCAATAACCTGCTGAAATTCACTTCGGCACGTGATTAATGCCGATTACCGCCGCCATCCTGCCGGCTTGGCTGCCGCTGCGGCGGTATGAATAAAACTGCTCTGAGCAGCAGGTGCAAATATCAGTGCAGTAAACACGGCTGTGGTCCACACCGCCCGCTTCCAACTGCAGCAAGTTAGCCAGTTTCAGATCAAGGTGGATGCCTTCCTCCCGCCGTTCAACCGTTTCCTCTGGAAACTGTGCGGCCACATCGGGCCCCACCCGGTAGCAGCACTTGCCGATCGAGGGGCCGACAGCCGCCTGGATTTGGCCTGGGCTGACCTGATAGTTAGAGATGATCGCTTCCACCATTTTCGAGGCGATCTGCGCCACCGTGCCCCGCCACCCAGCATGGGCAACGCCGATGATTCTCCGTTCCGGAACCACAAAGAACAAGGGGACACAGTCGGCGAAAAAACAAGCAAGCAGAACCCCAGGCTCATCAGTGATCAGTCCGTCTGTACCGGGCAAGGCTGACTCCAGATCACAAGCGCCGCTGCCTCTGTGGGCCCCGCTGATCTTGACAATCTTGGTCTCATGGATTTGGTTGGCGCAAACCCAGCTGGCCAAAGAAAATCCTAAAAAGTCTGCCAATTGCCTGCGTCTGGCGATCACTTGATCCGCGCCATCACCCACATGCAGCGCCAGGTTTCCAAAAGATGTGGTGGTAAACCCATGGCAAAGCCAGTCGTATTTTTCCCAGCCCGGAACTTGCCACAATCCGGCCAGGCCGCGCTCCTTCCGCATGTTCAGTCTCCTTTGAGCAGCTGCTGTAGTTCCATCATGAAACTGTTGATATCTTTAAACTGCCGGTAGACAGAGGCGAAACGCACATAAGCAACCTCGTCAAGCCTTTTTAAGCGTTCCATGACGATTTCACCGATTTGTTCCGACGATATCTCCCGATCCGTCTTGTTGCGCACATCTCTTTCGATCTCGTCAATCATCGCTTCGATCGCATCAAGAGAAATCGGCCGTTTTTCACACGCCCGCAAAACACCGTTGAGGATCTTGTTCCGGTTGAAAGGCTCGCGCCTTCCGTCTTTTTTGACAACCATGAACGGAACTTCATCCAGCCGTTCATATGTGGTAAAGCGGCGGCTGCACTTGGTGCATTCCCGCCTGCGCCGGATTGACGCCCCTTCTTCTGTGGCCCGTGAATCCAATACTTTACTTTCCTTGTGAAAACAAAAAGGGCACCGCATAGCTCCACCTCAGGTTCCATATTTAAGTATATTATACATCATTATCGCACTCTCTGCCATGCCCTGTAGTTTGGAGCCGTGTCCAGCTTTGTACGGACCAGGATCACATCCACACCAATCAGCACCACGTCCTGCCACCGAATCTCCAGATCATCTCGGCGGAAAAAGCGGTAAAGGCCTTGTTCAGGCCGCTCCACCACTAAAAAACGTAGTTCACCCGTGTCTGGATCAAGGTCAACGTCACACACATGGCCCAAAAACCGGCCGTCCTCGATGTTGATCACCTCAAGGCGCCCCAGCTCGCTAGTTTTAATGTACACGGTGTTCCCTCCCGACGTTCTCACTGTATGTATATGCGGCGGCACAAAAAAAGAAACGGCCGCTGCCGTTTCCGCATCCATTGACTTAAACAGGTCTTATTACTTGGATTTGATCAGAGGCACTGCCAACTGCCGAGTGGATGGGAAGTTCGCCGCCAACCACGCTTCGAACCGCTCCACTGCTTTACTGCGCCGCAGCCGTTCCCAGAGCCTGGAACGAATCTGAATCTCTCCTTCTTCAAGATGCGGCGCAGGTGTAATCACTCCGTCCGAGCCCGGATTGGCCGCCGATGTTTCCACATAGCAGAGGGGTGGGAACAGCACACACCACCAATTATCGCCTTTGCCGGCGCCAATTATCACCCGCAGGGCTTCATACTCCCCCGCAGGCAAATGAATCGTCCCATACTCCCTATCGGGAAAGGGAAAAGATCCAAGTTCCAGGCGGATTCCATAATCATACCCAGCATGGGTAATAGCGGCCAAAGCCGCTCTTTCGATAGTATGCCAATGGTCAACAATCAGCCGCAGGGCTTCAACCTGGCTGCCAGCCTCCTGGAACAGGCCTTTTGTCTCTGCGAGGATCGCATCTCTCACTTTCAGCTTCAGGTCCTGATCGTCGGGGCTGTTGCTGTTGGCAATCACATGCAGCCTAACAAGGTTGGTTCCACTGTAGGCGTGAATCTCGGCGGGATTGCTGATCGTAATGCCAAACCAACATCCAGCCGCCGCCAGCGCCGCGATCATCATGCAGACTGTGACCCGGGTTGAGATCCTTTTTGGAATCATAACCAAACCTCCTTCATGATGTGGCCAGAAAGCGCCTCAAATGCTTGAGCGCCGCCTTTTCCAACCGTGACACCTGAGCTTGGGAGATACCGATTTCTTCCGCGACTTCCATCTGAGTCCGGCCGTCAAAGAAACGCATGGTCAGAATCAGTTTCTCTCTCTCGCTCAGCCTCTCCATCCCTTCTTTGATCGACACTCCTTCAATCCAGTTTCCGTCTGTGTTTTTCTCATCACGAATCTGGTCCATCACAAAAATCGGATCGCCGCCGTCATGATAAATTGGTTCAAACAATGATATTGGCTCTTGGATTGCATCGAGGGCGAACACGATATCCTCCCGGGGAATCTGCAGTTCTTCTGCGATCTGGCTGATCGTAGGCTCTTGGGCATGCTTGTTCGCCAAGGTGTCTCGCACCTGAAGGGCTTTATAGGCAATATCCCGCAAGGAGCGGCTTACCCTGATCGGATTGTTGTCCCTCAGGTATCTTCTGATCTCACCGATAATCATCGGCACTGCATAAGTCGAGAACTTGACATTTTGGCTGAGATCGAAATTGTCGATGGCTTTCATCAAACCGATGCAGCCTACTTGAAACAGATCGTCGACATATTCACCGCGGTTGTTGAACCGCTGGATCACACTGAGCACCAGCCTCAAATTGCCCTGAACCATCTCTTCCCGGGCTGAACGGTCTCCTTGGCCGATTCTGACCAGGAGTTCCCGCATCCTTTTGTTGCTCAGCACAGGGAGTTTGGAGGTATTCACACCGCAGATCTCTACCTTGTTCATACGGACCTCCCCTTACATGGGCGTTACAAAATCAGTATAGCCAAGATTTTGCGCTTCTATACCGCTTCGCCGGGCTCTGGCAAATGTTCCCGGACAAAGAAGGAAAAGACGGATCCACCTACAAATATTCCCGTATAGATCAAAACCAAAGGAGGGATCAGATGCCCGGGCACATCATCTATCTTGATGCACTGATTCTGCGGCTGGCGGCCAACTTCTTCTTCGAATTCATCCTGCTTTGGGCAGCCGCCGAGGCCACCCGCTCCCGCACCACTCGGCTCCGGTTGGCACTGGGAGCCTCGATCGGGACACTGCATCACCTGCTTTTTCTGCTGTCGAGCTACAGTTTGATCCCTTTCTACGGTTTGCTGCGTTTCTTCCCGACATTGCTCGTTGTGTCAATACTCATGGTACTGGTGACTTTCTATCCGGCGGGCAGAAGCAAATTGTTAAGGATCCTGGCCTATTTTTACGGCATAGGGTTTATAAGCGCCGGAGCCGGTATGGCGGCGGCTTACTTGTTTGGAACAGAGGCTAATCCACAATCGACCATAGGTGTCCTTGTCTCCATCGCGGTGACTCTGATCATCGCCGAACTGGGATGGGGCATTGTCCAAAAAAGGATCTATCAGCGTTTTTATCAGCTGCCTGTTTCAATTTTGTTCAGAGAACGGGAAGTGCGGCTTAACGCACTTATTGACACAGGCAACCATCTGAGAGATCCCTTGACTGCGCAGCCGGTAATCGTCGCCGAACAGAGCGCTCTCCTGCCATTATTTGACCCTCAAACAGCCGCTTTTATTCAAGAACTTTGTTCAGGCAACCTTGGCGCCGTTTCCGACTATGCCGATACCTCTCTTGCGGTTCGGCTGCGCATTGTTCCCTTTCAGTCGATAGGCGCCCAATCGGGAGTACTGGTCGCGTTCAAACCGGATCAAATCATAATTCGGCAGCAGAAAGAAGAACTGCCGATCAGTAATGCGCTGATCGCTATCTACGGTCACCAGCTGGATCCCAGCGGCGAATACCAAGCCCTGCTCCCTCCGGAGCTGCTGGAAGAGCCAGCGCAGCTGACGTCACCGGAAAAACCACTTCAAGGAGGGGAAACCAGCCATGCGGCTCGATCTGAACATGAGGCTTAAGATCAGGCTTTTTGTGATCAGAATACTCACAAGCTTTCGCATCGCGCCTCCCGTTCACTATGTGGGCAGCAGCGAAGTCTTGCCGCCCCCACTCACTGCCGCTGAAGAGAGTGAGTTGTTGAACAAACTGCGGCAGGGCGACATGCAGGTAAAGTCTCCCCTCATCGAGCACAATCTGAGGCTTGTGGTTTATATCGCCCGCAAGTTCGAAAACACCGGCATCTACATCGAAGATCTGGTCTCCATCGGCACGATCGGCTTGATTAAGGCCGTTAACACCTTTGATCCTGATAAGAACATCAAACTGGCGACCTATGCCTCTCGGTGCATAGAGAATGAAATACTGATGTACTTGCGCCGAACAAGCAAGATTCGGGCAGAAGTCTCTTTTGATGAGCCGCTGAATATCGATTGGGACGGAAATGAACTGGTACTGGCGGATGTAGTCGGGAGCGAAAGCGATGTGGTGAAACACATAGAGGAGGAAGTGGACAAGGCACTGCTCAAGCAAGCCATGCAAAAACTGTCCGGGAGAGAGAAGAAGATAATGGAACTCCGCTTCGGGCTGAACAACGGAGTGGAGAAAACACAGCGGGAAGTGGCGGATCTTCTGGGAATTTCCCAATCATACATCTCTCGCTTGGAAAAGAAAATCCTAAAAAAACTGCAGCGTGAGATTAAAAAACTCGGTTAAAAAAAAGAGAGGCCGCAGCCTCTCTTTGTCTGTTGGCATTATTTGCGCCTCAAAAATGCCGGAATGTCCAAATCTTCGCTTGTGAACGGCTTAAGCTCTAGCTCAAGCTCGGGGGGTTTGCTCAGGCGTTCCGTCAACTCGAAACCAGTGGCAATCACAGTGACGATCAGCTGATCCTGCAGATCTTCGTTGATAACGGCCCCGAAGATAATGTTGGCATCCGGGTCCGCAGTCTCGGCCACAATTCCGGCGGCTTCATTCACTTCGAACAGGCTCAGGTTGGAACTGCCGGACAAGCTGAGCAGAATTCCCTTGGCTCCCTTGATCGACGATTCCAACAGGGGACTGGAGATCGCTTGCTTGGCAGCCTGGACAGCCCGGTCATCGCCGGAAGCTTGTCCGATACCCATCAATGCTGAGCCGGCATTGGTCATAATCGCCCGCACGTCAGCAAAATCCAGGTTGATTAAACCGGGTATGGTAATCAGGTCGGAAATGCCTTGGACACCTTGGCGCAGAACATCATCGGCCATTTTGAACGCATCCAGGATACTTGTTCTTTTATCGACTACCTGCAAAAGCCTGTCATTGGGGATGGTGATCAAGGTATCAACTTTCGCCTTCAGCATCTCAATGCCTTTTTCCGCCTGCAGCTGACGTCTTTTGCCCTCGAAGGCAAAAGGTTTCGTGACAACACCCACCGTCAAGGCGGAGCATTCTTCCTTGGCTATTTCGGCGATAATTGGCGCAGCCCCAGTTCCTGTCCCTCCTCCCATGCCGGCGGTGATAAACACCATATCAGAACCGGCTAGGACCGACCGGATCGCTTCCCGGCTTTCCTCCGCGGAACGCTGACCGATTTCAGGATTGGAACCTGCGCCCAAGCCTTTGGTCAGCTTTTCACCAAGTTGAATCTTGTCAGGGGCTTCAGAGAGCTGCAGTGCCTGCGCGTCTGTATTCATGGCGATGAAGTGCACTCCCTGGAGATTGGCGTGAATCATGCGGTTGACAGCATTGTTGCCGCCTCCCCCCACACCGACTACTTTTATATTGGCAAACTGGCTGCCATCAAGCTCAAACTCGAACATAAGATCCCCCTTCTCTGCTCCACAAGTATCACACTCATGCAATTTCGAAACCACCCGAACCTACATATGTTAGTTCCACATAAACCTAACAATTTCCTTTTTACTCAACAATCACCGGACTGTTGACTATTCGCAAGTCTATTTTCTTGGGGGCTGTGTTCTTCCTGGCCAGTTCCTCCAAGAGCGCCTCCAAAGCAGCCACTTTGCGATCAAGCTCACGCAGGCTGCCGAACAGTATTTGCGTTCCGGATCTGGTGATCAGCGTTTGTTCACCGCTGTTCCACTCGGAAACATTGTCATACAGGCTCGCAGGCAGCCTCGACAACAGCCGGGCCGCGGAGATCAGCTGCTCGCTCGCTTCCAAGTCCACATTGGTTACCAGCGGCAGCGAGCCGTAGCTGAACCCGCGAGGCGGCGGCAGCAGCACACCTTCGCTGTCCAGCAAAAGGAAACTGTCGCGGCTGACAATCACAGCTACAGGCTGTCGTTCAGAGACGTGTACTGTCAGGTGATTGGGCCAACTCCAGTTGACATACGCTGTCTTTACCCACACATGGGCACTTATTGATGCTTGCAGTGCCTGTTTGTCGATTCTGAACACATTCCCACTAGGCAGCTCTGCCGCATCGATCAGATCGCCCGGGGACAGATACTTGAGCCCCACCCATTCCAGCTCGTCAAGGGTAAAATAGCTGGAATTCAAGAAAGCGTATGCGGCCAAAACTATGATGATAACAATGATAGATATTATTCTACGCTGCATCTGTCTCTCCTTCTCCAGCCTGTAAATTAGTCGACTTGAACAATCCTGGCCCCAACCGCCTTAAGCTTAGAGATCATTTTCTCATAGCCGCGCATGATATGTTCGATCCCTGAAACCTCGGTCGTGCCGTGCGCCGCCAGGCCGGCGATCACCAGCGCCGCTCCAGCCCTCAGATCCATTGCCCGTACCGATGCTCCCGACAGCTGTTTGACGCCCCGGACCACCGCCGAATTAGAGTCCAGCTGAATGTCCGCCCCCATCCGCCGCAGTTCTTCCACATGACCGAACCGGTGGGAATAGATCGTTTCCTTGATAACACTGCTTCCTTGCGCCAGTGTTACCAGGCTCATGAACTGAGGCTGTAGATCGGTGGCAAAACCCGGGTAAGGCAGAGTGATGATATTGGCCGGCTGAATATTCCTTCCGCCCTCAATTACAATCGAATTCGACTCGATGCTCAAATGGGCGTTTGTTTCCTCCAGCTTGCTCAAGAGGACTTGCATATGCTGGGGTATCACGTTTTCCAGCCTAACCTTACCGCGGGTCATGGCGGCGGCGATCAGGTATGTCCCTGCCTCAATTCGGTCAGGAATCACCGTGTACTCGGCACTGCCCAAGTGCTCCTCGTCAACGCCCTCGATCACTATTTCGCTCGTGCCAGCCCCGCTTACCTTGGCCCCCATCTGATTGAGGAAGTTCTGCACATCCACAATTTCCGGCTCTCTGGCCGCATTGTGTATCACAGTCCGCCCTTTGGCCAAAGTGGCGGCCATCATGATGTTTTCTGTGGCGCCGACACTTGGGAAATCCAGGGAGATTTCTTGTCCAACCAGCTTGGAGCAGTATGCGTTGATAAATCCGTGCCTTTCGTCTATCACTGCTCCCAAGCGCTCCAGGTTTTTCAAATGTAGATCAATGGGGCGATCACCGATGGCACAGCCGCCCGGTTTTGCGATCCGCACTCTTCCCAACCGCGCCAAAAGCGGCCCCATCACCTGAATCGACGCCCTCATTTCCCGCACCAGTTCGGAGGGCGGCTCTCCATGGATTTCATCAATATTCAGGCTTAATGTGGAGTTCTCGTACCGTGCTTCGACACCTAACGCCTCAAGCACGCCGATCATGGTAAAGACGTCCTTGATCTCAGGAACGTCATGAATGACAAAACGGCCTTTGCCAAGCAGTGATGCGGCCATGAGTTTCAACACGGCATTCTTTGCTCCACTGACACGGATCACGCCTCTCAAAGGGTACCCGCCTTCGATCAACACCTTTCGCATCCCATCACCTCGTCAGTGCTTCTCCAGCACTGACTATAGTATGCAGGTGCTAGAAATTGGTGAAAGGATGCCTGAACAAATCTACGAACGGTTTTGCCGAGAGATGTTCAGCAATACGCCGACACTGGCCAGGCTGATCAGGAGCGAAGAGCCTCCGTAGCTGATAAACGGCAGTGTAATACCGGTCACGGGGAGCGACCCGGTAACCACCCCTATGTTCAGCAGCGCTTGAAAACCGATGGTTGCAGTCAGGCCGATAGCCAGCAGGCTCCCGAACAAATCAGGCGCGTTTAGGGCTATCCTAAGGCCACGCCAGGCAATTACAAAGAACAAGAGCAAAACCAGTACACCGCCAATGAATCCCAATTCCTCGCAAAGAATGGCAAATATAAAGTCAGTGTGGTGCTCAGGCAGGTAAGAGAATTTTTGTCTGCTGTTGCCCAAGCCAAGGCCAAAAAACCCGCCGGAGCCGATGGCGGTCAGCGACTGAATCACATTCCAGCCGGCCCCGGTGGGATCCGCCCAGGGGTCGAGAAATGCCATCCAGCGCTTTATCCGGTAGGGCTCGAACTTGATCAGATAATAAACCCCGGGGATGGTCAGGCAGCCGAGGGCGGACAACTGCCCCAAATGGGCACCGCCGGCAAACAAGACGATCACTACAGTGAACGCCAGGGTTACCGCCGTGCCGAAATCGGGCTCCTTGATAATCAACGCGCACTGAATGCCCAGAATCACCAACAGCGGCAGGAGCCCTGTGAAAAAGCGGCGGATCCGTTCTCTTTTTGTGGCGATATAAACAGCGGTATAGTTGACCATTGCCAGTTTGGCGACCTCAGAAGGCTGGAGGTTGATGATGCCCAAATCAATCCAACGTTTGGCGCCGCTGATATCTTCCCCGATCACCAGCACCAAAGCCAACAGCGCGACCGCGGCCAGCAAGCCCGGAAGCGCCAGGTACTGATAGACGTGATAGTCCACATTGGCGGCAGCGAACATCAACAGAAGGCCGATTACGGCCCACATAGTCTGCCGCCTTACATAATAGTGCGGATCGCGGAAATCGTTGATCCCCATCACAGAGGAAGCACTGTAGACCATGATCAGCCCGATGCTGAGCAGTGCAATCACAGCAGTAAAGACAATCAGATCGATTTTTCCCTCTCTCGTGAACAGTGCCACAGAAAACGCCTCCTCCCCTAATCTATATTCGATTAGAGGACTGCCAACAACCCCAACAAAGCAAAAAATAATCCGATCAGCCAAAAGCGGGCGACTATCTTCGGTTCCTCCCACCCGGAAAGTTCGAAATGGTGATGGAGAGGCGCCATTTTGAAAAACCGCTTGCCCTTTGTCAGCCGGAAATAGACCACTTGAATAATGTCAGACAATGTCTCAATCACAAACAGGCCGCCGACAATCGCCAAATGGAACGGTGTTCGCGTCAAGATAGCTGTTATGCCCAAAGCGGCGCCGAGTGCCAAAGCCCCCGTGTCTCCCATGAAAACAGCGGCGGGATGGCTGTTGAACCACACAAAACCCAGACAGGCTCCAACCAGGCTTCCGGCAAAAACTGCAAGATCGACACTGTCAAGCAAGTACCCAATCACTCCATAGCTGGCTGCGGCGATGGCCACCGCTCCCGCCGCCAATCCATCCAATCCGTCAGTCAAGTTGACAGCATTGGTCGTGCCCAACATCACACCCAAGGTCAACAACACATAAACCACTACCGGCAGTTCGATGGTGGTTTCTGTGAACGGTATCAGAACAGCTGTGCCGATGTCATCTCTCGACAGAGCGTAAAGGGCGACCAACACCGCGATAAAAATCTGCCCAAACAGCTTCTGCCTTGCCTTAAGCCCCAACGAACTGCGGGTGACAATGATCAGCAAGTCATCCAAGAAACCGATAGCCCCGTAGGCAGCGGTTATGAAAAGAGCAAACAAAAGATGAGAGCTGTTCTTGCCCAAAACCAGCGCGGCGAACACCAAACCGATCAGAATCATAATGCCGCCCATGGTGGGAGTGCCCGCCTTTTGCAAGTGTCTTCGCGGCCCGTCTACACGAACGTTTTGCCCAAATTTCAGCTTCGTAAGATAACGAATTATGCCTGGGCCTATCAGCACGACAACAACGAAGGCAGTCAAGGCCCCAAACAAAGGCGAATACACTGTTTGCTCCACTGATCTTACCTCGCTTTTAACGCAGCCACTACCTGCTCCAGCGCTGCCGCACGCGACGCCTTTACCAGAACCAAGTCCTCTTTGCTGACCAGTTGGTTAAGCTCTGACAGCAGCTGCTCTACTGTTGAATATATTCTAATATTGCTGGGGGAAAATCCTGCCGATTGCGCACCTTTGCTCATCAGATGCGCGTTTTTGCCCACAAACACCAACAGATCACCTGCTTGTGCAGCCCAGACGCCTACCTGCTCATGTGCGGAGTCAGAAATTGGCCCCAATTCGTACATGTCACCGAGAATGGCCACTTTGCGCCGCTGTCCCGCGATCTGGACCATGGTCGCCAGTGCCGCCTCCATGGACGCGGGACTGGCGTTGTAGGCATCATTGATGATCATCATACCGTCGGAGGAGTGCTCGATTTCCAGGCGCATGCCGCTGAACTCCGCCGCAGGCAGCGCTTCGATTGCGATGGAAATCGGAATACCGAACTGGATGCCCACACCGACTGCCGCCAGGCTGTTGTAGACATTGTGTACACCGGGAACCGCAAGCTGTACCCGGTAGACCTGGTCGTTCCACCTCAAGTCATAGCCCACCCTGCCGAGGCTGTCAACTGTTATGTTCTCCGCCCGGAGTTGGTTGTTCACGCCTTTGCCGTAAAACAAAACATGCTTCGCTTTGGCCGCGTGGCGGCGGACGTAAGCATCATCTCCATTCAACACAGCAGTGCCGCCGGGCTTTAAGCCCATCAGGATTTCGGCCTTTGCCTCAGCAATTCTGTCCATACTGCCTAAACGCTCCAGATGCACCGGATAGACGTTTGTGATCACAGCAACCTGCGGCGGCGCTATCTCGGTCAGACGCTTAATCTCGCCCAACCCCCGCATGCCCATTTCCAGCACCAGTACCTCGTGCATAGGTTCAATACTCAAGATAGTCAGCGGCAAACCAATTTCATTGTTGTAACTACCCTGGGTCTTCCAGACGTTGTACTTGGCTCCCAGCACGGCGGCGGTGAAGTCTTTGGTGGTTGTCTTGCCGTTGCTGCCGGTAACCGCCACAACTGGAACCCCGATTTTGGCCAGATGGGCCTTGGCTAGTTCCTGCAGGGCAAGCAAGGGATCGTCGACCTCAATCACCCTTTGGTGCCGCCCCCAGCCTCGTTTCACCACGGCGAAACCACCCGCCTCCAGCACATCGCCGACAAAGTGATGCCCGTCTGTTTTCGTGCCGGGCAGGGCAAAAAACAGACTTCCCGCTGCAGCCTGGCGGCTGTCGATGATCACTTTTTCAATTATCGTCTGGTCGCTGCATTGCTTGCCCAAAACGCGTGCAGCTTCAGCAAACGTCAATGGATACATGGCTTATAACTCCTTCAAAACCCGCCGGGCTTCAGCGCGGTCGTCAAAGTCGATGATATGGCCGGCAAACTCTTGGTAGGTCTCGTGGCCCTTTCCGGCTATCACGACCACATCTCCCGCCTCAGCCATTTTGATCGCCATCTCAATAGCTCTGGCGCGGTTTGGCTCAATATGGTAATCAAAGCCCGCTTTGCGGCTTGCCAGAGGCAGCATGCCCTGTTCAATCTCGCTGCAGATAACCATCGGGTCTTCGCTGCGGGGGTTGTCGGAGGTGAGGATCACATAATCACTAAGCTCTGCCGCTGCCTGCCCCATCAGCGGCCTTTTGGCCCGATCCCGGTCGCCGCCGGCGCCAAAGACAGTGATTACCCGGTTTTGCGCAAACCCCCGGACCGTGTTGAGCACATTCCGCAAACTGTCGGGTGTATGCGCGTAATCCACTATCACAGCGAAATCTTGTCCCATGTCCACCAACTCAAACCGTCCCGGCACTCCGGTCACCTTCTCCAGGCCAGCCTTAAGGTCGGCAAGATCAACACCGGCGGCAAGGCAGGCCCCGCTGGCGGCCAGTGTATTATAGACATTGAACCTCCCCGTAAGGCCCAGATCAAGCGGCACATCGCCAAAAGGAGTCTGCAGGCGGTATCTGACGCCTTTACTTGTGATGTGGATATCGCAGGCGCGAATCTGTGCTGGCTGCTCGACTCCATAACTGTACACCGGCGCTGAGCTTAAAATGCCCATCCTCACACCAAAGGGGTCGTCAACATTGATCACAGCAGCCTTGCCGGCTTTCACAGACGCTTTCCCCAAACCGGCAAACAGCTTGGCTTTGGCTTGGAAGTAATCCTCAAGACTTTGGTGGAAATCCAGGTGGTCCTGGGTCAGATTGGTGAACACCGCCGTATCGAACTCCAAACCGGCAGTACGGTTAAGTTCCAGAGCGTGAGACGAAACTTCCATCACCACGCAATCGAGATTGTGGGCCACCATTTCGGCCAAGAGAGCCTGAAGATCCAGGGACTCTGGAGTGGTGCGCTTGGCGGGAACCGCTTTGCCGCCGATCATGACCTGGATTGTGCCGATTAGTCCCACGCTTAAGCCTGCTTGTTCCAGCACAGACTTGATTAAATATGTAGTGGTCGTTTTGCCGTTGGTGCCGGTAACACCGATCACCCTGAGCCTCCGCGCGGGATGTCCAAAGAATGCAGCGGCCATCTCGCCCATTGCCGCCCTCGTATCCGGGACAAGAACCTGCGTGACGCTGGGATCCAAATCCTGAATCTGTTCCACAACCACTGCATCTGCTCCTTTGGCGGCCGCTTCCTTCACAAAAAGATGGCCGTCGGTTTTGAACCCCCGGATGGCAAAAAAGAGTTCGCCGGGCTTGATCTGGCGGGAGTCGTAGCTAAGCCCGGAAACGACCTTGTCTTTTCCGATTATCTCGCAATCCAGATTGGCTGTCAGCTGCGATATAGTCACCATGCTGGTTCCCCCTACTGGCCTGTGATACTCGCTGTTGTAATCTTATGGCTGAAATTCCACTTCAATTACGGAACCTATCGGCACCCGCGCCCCTACTGCCGGATTTTGGCGCACCGCGATCCCACTGCCTTTAGGCCGGAACTGAAGCCCAATCTCACTTACTAGTGTCGATGCGTCTCTCATGCTTTTGCCGATCAAGTTGGGCACTGTGACCATAATCGGTTCTGTTTCTTCATAAAACAGCAAGTTGACCGCAGTCTGCGGCAGTACGCGGCTGCCTGGGCTGGGGATCTGATCCCGGACGATCTGGCCTTCATTCAAGGGATTCGCCGTCAATTTGTTTTCTTTAAGGATCTTTTCCGCCTCAGCCGCTGGATAATTCTGGACATTTGGCACAATGACCATTTGCGACGATTGCGCAGCCGCCTGTCTGCGGGTTACACCTAAATACTCCAGGACTTTTTCCGTCACTGTTTGAAACACCGGTGCCGCCAACACACCGCCGTAGCGGACCTCTGTCTGGGGCTGGTACAAGACAACCAGTACCGCGACTCTGGGGTTGTCTGCCGGCGCAAAACCAACAAACGAAGCAATCCTTTCTTCACCGTAACCGCCCTGTTCCGGCACCTCAGCCGTACCGGTCTTGCCTGCGACTTCGAAGCCGATGATGCGGGCTCTGCTGCCCGAGCCGTTGTTCACCGCAGAAATCAGGAATTCTGTCAGTATCTTGCTGGTTTCAAACGCGATAGGCTGTGACACCACTTCTGGTTCTGTCCGTTTGATGATCTTGCCGTACTCATCCCTGATTTCCGCGACATAATATGGTTTCATCAGTTTGCCGCCGTTGGCGACAGCACTGACAGCCGTCAACAGCTGGAGCGGAGTTACGGCTATCCCCTGGCCAAAACCGATGTTGGCCCAGCGAAGAGTCTCCCCATATACGACTTGCCCCGGCTTCGGCAGTATCCCTGCCGCCTCGCCGGGAAAATCAACACCGGTTTTTTTGCCGTAGCCAAATCCGGCCAAATATGGATAGAACCGCTCCGGGCCCATCTCAACCGAAAGTTGGGCAAAAACGATGTTGTCGGAGCGTTCTATCGCTTCAAGGAATGTGATGTTTCTGTTGCCGTAGATGTTCGAACTGCGGACAGTGCCGCCGCCCACGTCCCATGAAGGGCCACTGTAAAACTGACGGTTTGCGTCTACAATGCCCAGATCCAGGGCTGCAGCCGCAGTGAAGATTTTAAAGGTGGAACCTGGCTCATACAAATCGGTGACGGCGATATTGCGGCGGTGTGCCGTAGGGTAGGCCTGATAATTGTTGGGATCAAAGGTTGGATAGACAGCATTGGCAAGAATGGCTCCTGTGTTGGGATCCATCACTAAAATGATCCCGGCGCTGCTTTTTGATGCGCTGACAGCGGACTGCAGTTCTTTTTCCGCAATGAACTGAACCGCCGCATCAAGGGTAAGGACCAAATCCCAGCCGTTGACAGGCGGCACCATGTCTTCCAGGCCGCCAGGAATCCGGCGCTGAACAGCGTCTTTCTCCACCTTGAGTGTGCCTGGAGTGCCTTTCAGCAGATCATCATATTGGTATTCGATGCCTTCCAGGCCTTGGTTGTCGATGCCGGCGATGCCGATTACGTGCGCTGCAAGGGAGCCTTGGGGATAAAACCGCTGCGGCCTTGTAATCAGGCGAATTCCCGGTATGTTCAGTTCGCGGATGGCATTGGCGGCCTCAAGGCTGAGCTTCCGGGCCAGCCAGAAGTTTCTCTGCTTTGCGTCGTTTTCCACGAGCAGTGTCTCGATCTCATCGGCGCTCATATCCAAATATGGAGCAAGCAGTTCAGCAGCGGCGCGGGGATCACGGCCGCTGACGGGGATTACATGGATCGAATAAGCGTCGACGCTTCTCGCCAAAAGTTCATAATTCCGATCATAGATATTACCGCGCTGTGGATCGATCAGTTCCGGCTGCAGCCGCTGAGCTTCCGCCAGGTTGGTATACCGGGCTTTGCTCCAAAGCTGCAGATATCCCAATCGAAAACACAGCGCCGATGTCAATACAGCGAATATTAAAAACAACCCGGCACTACGCCGGCAAATACGCTTTCTATTGACCAATTCTCCCAGCTTCAACGCCCCCTACCGGCAGCAGTTGGTTCAACCAGTCGGCAATCCGTGCGAACAAGTGGCTGTTCGGTTCCGCTTGTGTATCCATCCAACCTCCAGTGTCTGGATTGAGGTGCTGCTGGGTGTTGAGTACCAAGATCTGGGTACCTGCAGGATCCACCATTCCCAGTTCTTGCCTTGCAACGGCTTCAATGGTCGTCAGCCTGCTGGCTTCCTTAAGCGACAGCAGCAGATACTCCTGCTCTTGCTGAAGCTCAGCGAGCTGCCTCTCCATAATGCCTATTTCCAAGCTCAAGTGCATCGCCACTACCTGCTGATGGAGATAGTAAAAGGCACAACAAACAACCAGCGCTGCCATAAGGCAAATCAACACCGGCAGTGGAACACGCTGCTTCCGTTTGCGGCTGCCGACAGGCAGAACCGCATTTGGCACCGGCTCATAATGATCCAGCTTCAGGGCAGGTTCCATCTCACGTATCCTCCTCGGGTAGGCGTTCGCACACCCGCAGTTTCGCACTTCGTGCTCTTGGATTGGCCGCCAGCTCGCTATCGCTGGCTGTAATTGGCTTCTTTGTTATCACAGTGACCAGCTGCCGCTTGCCGCAACTGCAAACGGGAAAATCCGGTGGGCAGGAACAAAGACTGCCGAGCTTGCTGAAATACTGCTTGACAATTCGGTCTTCCAACGAATGAAAGGTGATCACGCACAGCCGCCCTCCTGGCCTCAGCCGTTCGACCGCTTTCTCCAAGGCCTCCGCCAAAGCCCCCAGTTCATCATTGACTGCTATCCGAAGCGCTTGGAACGTCCGCTTGGCTGGATGGGCCCCTTCTGAACGGGCTTTTTTGGGGACAGCCGCTTTGATGATTGAAACCAGTTCGCCTGTGGTCTCGATCGGCCTGCTTTGGCGGTGTATAACGATGAACTCGGCAATTCTGGCTGCCCAGCGCTCTTCACCGTATTCTTTGATGATCCTGGCAAGTTCCCGCTTAGACAGGTTGTTGACCAGATCATAAGCGGAAACCTGCCCGGTTGGATCCATGCGCATATCCAAACGCGCGTCTTGCTGATAGCTGAAACCTCGTTCTGCTTGGTCCAGTTGAGGCGACGACACACCCAGATCCATAACAATACCGTCGACTGCTTCGGTGTTCAGAGTATCGAGGATCTGATCCAGATTGCGGAAATTGCCGTGGACAAACTCAACGTTTGCACTGAAATCGGTCAATCTCCGTTTTGCCGCTTCCAGAGCATAGGGATCGCGGTCGATCCCGATCACACGGCAGTCGGGCTGAGCCTTAAGCATTTCCAGGCTGTGCCCTCCTCCCCCCAGAGTACAGTCAACATAGATTCCTCGGGGTTTCAGACGTAATGCCTGGATTGTTTCTTTGGCCAAAACCGGTTGATGATCAAATTCCACGCCAGTTCATCCTTATGATCCGCTCAGATTCCCAGTTCGACAATGTTTTCCGCGATTTCCTCATAAGACTCCTCAGCTTGCTGCATATATTCTTCCCAACGTTGCCGGCTCCAAATCTCGATCCGGCTCGAGACACCGATTACCACCACATCTTTTTCAATATCCGCGTACTCCCGCAGGTTTTGCGGAATGTTGATTCTTCCCTGCTTGTCCAGCTCACATTCAGTAGCCCCGGAAAAGAAAAACCGCACAAACTGCCGAGCTGTGGACTTGGTCAGAGGCAGAGCTTTCAGTTTTTCCTCCAGTACGCTCCACTCGGAATGGGGGAACAGAAAAAGACAGTTATCCAAGCCCCGTGTCATAACGCCCGTCTCCCCAAGCACTTCACGGAACTTGGCAGGTATGATCAATCTTCCCTTGTTGTCTAGTGAATGCTGGAATTCGCCCATGAACATGAGCTGTTCACCTCTTCGGGAAGTCCCCCACTTTGCCCCACAATCTACCACTTGTTGACATTATTTCGGTAAGAATTGCGAAATTCCTGCTTCCTGAAATAAAAAAAACTCTGATCAGTGTCAGAGTTTTCGTCCGAAGCCTGGATCGGCTTCGTTTGGCCTGCTAAGTGAATTTATAAGCCGAGTTCTGTCGAGGATGATCATCTATCTGGGACATTAGTCGCCTAATGCCTCATGCGGCCAACCCGGGAGTCAAGCGGAACGGGCAATTCCTTCTCCCCTATTTGGCCTTGCTCCGGATGGGGTTTGCCTAGCCAGTTAGTCACCTAACCGCTGGTGAGCTCTTACCTCACCTTTTCACCCTTACCTATGCAGGCGGTATGTTTCTGTGGCACTTTCCTTGGGGTTGCCCCCACTGGGCGTTACCCAGCATCCTGCCCTGCGGAGCTCGGACTTTCCTCGGGAAAAATCCCGCGATCATCTAATCCACTTAACAGCACAAAAAGTATATCACATGTCTGCCCCAAGTGCAAATCCATGATTTTCTCTCAACTGCGGGTAGCTCCCAGTAAATCCTTGTAGGTGTCCGCGTCCATACCGATATCAACCTTGCGCACCACAATATCCGACCCCTTTTCCCGAGCACAATCCACGCATCTCTTCGTCTGTGGCAGAGCCTTAAGCCTCTCCTCAGGAATCGCTTTTCCGCAGATCACGCATTTTCGTGGAGCCATGCTTCTCACCACCTTGATTTGGGACTCAGTATCTAAACGGGTCTTCGCCCTCCCATAATTCCGTTACAGTTACGGTAGGCAGCTTGGTCCGAAGATAAGCGGCTACCTTGGTAATCATGATGCTTTCGGTGGCATAATGCCCGGCGTCGATCACCGCAAGCCCCAGCGCCGCCGCATCCAACGCGGCATGATACTTCACATCTCCGGTAATCAAGACATCCGCATGCTTGGACCAGGCAGCGTGAATCAAATCGCTGCCGGATCCGCCGCAGACAGCAATCTTGCTGCAAAGTGCCTGGGGATCTCCCACATACCTTACTTGTGTCCGCCACATTTTGCCAAGCTTCGCTGCCAAGTCAGCCAGTGAGATAGGATCAAGAGAACCTATCCTGCCTAAACCATGCTCCTGATTCAAATCAGGCTCTAGAATCCTGTGGTTGCGCAGCCCAATTGATTCCGCCAACCAGTAGTTTAACCCGAATTGGGCCCGATCCAGGTTCGTATGGCAGGCATAGACAGCGATCCTATGGCTAAGCAGTTTCTGAATGGCTCGCCCTACCGGCAGATCAGTGTCCACAGCCTTGAGGGGTTTGAAGATCAGGGGATGGTGAGCGACTATCAGGTCTGCCTGATCAGTGACGGCTCTTTCCACAGCATTTTCCGTTACCGTCAGGGTAACCATGATTCTTTCGACTATTGCCGCCCTAGAACCAATCTGCAGGCCTGAATTGTCCCACGCCGAGGCAAGCTCAGGCGGCGCCAGCGCTTCCATCGCTTTGACGCACGCGTCAACCGTCACTGACATGTAATCACCTGTTCCCCACCATCTTAGATCATATGCCCAAATCGGGATTGTGTGACCCAATCAATGGTGGCATCCTTCAATATTGTTTATATATTTCGACCTCCGATCTGTATATTCCTTCTCATGCGGGTTTGAGGCTACACCGCATGCAGATACTTGTACTGGACAGTATACAGCTGGTGGTAAATACCTTTGCGCGCCATCAGCTGCTCATGGGTGCCAATTTCTGCAATCCTGCCTTTGTCCACCACCATGATCCGGTCTGCGTTGCGAATGGTGGACAGACGGTGGGCAATCACAAACGAAGTGCGTCCCTCGAGCAGCTTGTTAATGGCTTTCTGCAGCAGAATCTCGGTATGAGTATCCACGCTGGAGGTAGCTTCGTCAAGAATCAGGATCTGGGGGTCGGCCAAAAGCACTCTGGCGAAACAGATCAGCTGCCGCTGGCCTATGGATAGGCGGGAACCCCGCTCATTGACCATGGTTTGGTAGCCGTTTTCCATCTCCTTGATGAAATCGTGGGCGTAGACCGCCTTGGCTACTTCGATCACTTCATCTTCACTGGCGTCGAGTTTGCCGTAGCGGATGTTGTCCATCACTGTCCCGGAAAAAACGAACGGATCCTGGAGCATGACGCCGATTTTTGACCTTAAAGATCCTAGATCAAGATATCTGATGTCATGACCGTCGATCAGAATCTGGCCTTGGACCGGATCGTAAAACCTGGCCAATAGATTGATGATTGTGGATTTGCCTGAGCCGGTCGGCCCCACCAAGGCGATCGTCTCACCTGGCTGAACCACAAAATTGATGCCGTGCAGTACCGGCTTTTCTGGTTCGTAATGGAAATAGACATCCCGGAATTCCACTCTGCCTTGAATCCGTTCCAGTCTTTCCTCCGACAGGTTGAGGACCTGCGGTTTTTGATCCAGCAGTTCAAAGATACGTTCCGAGGAAGCCATGGCCACCAGCAGCTGATTGTAAAAATTGCTCAGCATCCGCACCGGTGCCCAGAAACGTTCCAGGTACAGTGAGAAAGAGATCACCACTCCTGGTGTGACTCCCTCGATCGCCAGCAGTTTCGACCCATACCAGTAGACGATTATTGTGCCGATAATCGAGACCAAGTGGACAGCCGGGCCGAAGGCGGCGTTGAGGCGGATGGCCCGCATCCAAGAGTTGAACACATCACCGATCACTTCGTGGAACAGGCGGTTGTTCTCTTTTTGCCTGACAAAAGCCTGAATCACTCTCATCCCGGTGATGTTCTCGTGCAGATAGGCATTCATATTGGCGACCTTCTTGCGCATGTCGCGCCAGCGGCGTTTGATTTCATTCCTGGTCAGAACCAACAGCGTCATGAACAAAGGCGCCGATGCCAAAGTGACCAAGGCCAGCTTGGCGTGGATGGCGAACATGGCGATGGCGATCACTATCAGTACCGACACTTCTGAAATCACATTGACAAACCCGTTGGTGAACAGCTGATTGAGGGTGTTGACATCGTTGACGATCCGCACCATGACCTTGCCGGCGGAGTTGTTGTCAAAAAAGTTGAGGGATAGGCCCTGGATATGATTGAACAAATCGCGCCGCAGATCATACAGCACGTACTGGCCGGTGCGGTTGCCGAACTGGATCTTGTAACGGGTAAAGATGTAACCCAACACCACGGCAGCCGCGTAAGCCAGCGTCACCGCCACCAGAAGCCCGGTTTTGCGGGCCGGGATGAACTCATCGACCGCCAACTGCACGATGTATGGGCTTGAGTTGTCGATGATTGTCGCGGCAAACATCAACAGGATCGTGATCAGTACCTGCTTCCGGTATGGCTTGAGGTACTGCATCAACCGTTTCAACTGGCCAACGTCCAGTGCTTTCACATCTGCCTCTTCTGTTTTGTAATTAGCCCGCACTTACCCAATCCTCCCCGATACTAGTTCTAGTCCGCCCGCATTGGCTTTGTATTCACTGTACTGCTCGATGAATGTCCGATAGTATCTCCCGCCCAGTCTGATCAGCTCCTGGTGCGTCCCCCGTTCCACAATCCGGCCGTTTTCCAGCACCAGAATCTGATCCGCGTCCTTCACCGACGAAATGCGGTGAGCCACAATCAAAACGGTCCGGTCATGCATAAGTCCTTTCAATGTCTGCTGAATCTGATGCTCGGTTTCCATATCCACACTGGAGGTGGCATCGTCCAGGATCAGGATCTTGGGATTGGTGATTATCGCCCGGGCGATGGCGATCCGCTGCCGCTGCCCGCCTGAAAGACCGATTCCCCGTTCACCGATGATCGTGTCGTATCCGTCGGGCATCTGCACAATAAACTCATGGGCCCCGGCAATCTTCGCCGCCTGTTCGATCTGCTCTCTGGGGGCGTTGGGCACGGCGAAAGCTATGTTGTTGGCGATCGTGTCTGAGAAGAGGAATGTTTCCTGAAAAACAATGCCGATATGCCTGCGCAGGTCGTTGTAATCGTATTCCTGCACATTGATCCCGTCCACCAGCACTTCACCTTCAGTGCAGTCGTAAAACCTGGCAATCAAGTTGAGAATAGTGGATTTGCCCGACCCTGTGCTGCCCATGATGGCAGTGGTCGTCCCCGGCTTGACCACAAAGGAGACATCCTGGAGCACCATCTGCTCGCCGTAGTTGAAATTGACATGCCTGAATTCAATCTCGCCTCGGCAGTCGGGTTTGGACAGGGCATTTGATTTATTGGCAAGCATGGGCGTTTCATCCATCAGCTCAAAGACTTTCTCCAGCGAAGCCTTGGCGTTTTCCCACTGGTTCACCAGTTGGGAAGCGTTGTTGATGGGGCCCGAAAGCATCCCGACATAAGCGTTGAAGGCAACCAAAACTCCGAGGGTGATCCGCCCCCGGATCACAAGATACCCTCCCAAAAGCAGAATGATCACCGTGCTAAAGCCGCTGATCAGCCTCCGGACAGGAATATAGACCGAACGGATATCGGCAGCGAGGATATTGTTCTCATTCCACCTCACCGCCACTTGATCCAGTTTGTCTTTTTCAAATTCCTCGCGCCCAAAGGCCTTGACTACCCGGATTCCTGTCAGGTTTTCCTGAACTGTTGAACTTAAGTCCTCGAAAGTCACCCGCACCTCGCGGTAGACAGGCCTGAGGCGGGCAGACATGGCCCGCATCGTAAAATAGGTGACCGGGACAATGACCACCAAGGCCAAAGTCATTGGAGCGCTGAACGAAATCATCATGGCGAGAGTGGTTACAATCTGGAACAGGCCTTCGAACACTTGAATGTAAAACGAACTCAACAGTTCCCGCACTGCCTGCAAGTCTCCCACCAGCCGGTTCATGAGTGTGCCAGTCCTGACCTGATCATAATAACTAAAGGATTGGTTGAGCAGCTTGCGGTACAAGTCACTGCGGAAATCATAGAGAACCTTTTGCGAAGTGTATTCGAAAATATAACTGCGCAGGTATTCAAAGACGATGCGTACAACCGTCAACCCGGCAAGCAAAACAGTGAGCGAACCAATCACGTCGAACTCTCCGGCGACCAGCACTCTGTCCACCAGATCCTTTGTGGTGACTGGTATGTAAAGCCCGGCGATAACTGCGCCGATGGACAGGATTGATGCGGCGATGTTTAAACCAAGGTATTTCCGGGAATAGGCAATCAACCGCTTAAAGTGCATTCTGTGCAGTCCTCCTTGATTGTCAGGTCTTGTACTGAATCCCTTTCCACAAGCTGTGCGTCAACATATATGGTCCGGCAAACCTGGATTCTCCCGTCAATCTGGTCAAACAGAGCAGTCACTGCCAGTTCGCACACCGTGGGGATATTGACTTCGAAAGTGGTCAGTTCAGGAATGGAAATCGTGGACATCTCCGAGTTGCCGCTGCCGATCACCGACACTTGTTCCGGTACCCTGATATGGTATTCGTGCAGGACTTTAATCAGTTTCAATGCAGTGCGGTCAGACTGGCAGACAAAGGCTGTTGGCAGTTCCTGATCCTTAATCAACGCTTCCAGCCGCTGTTTAAAGTCTTCTTTTGTGCTGAGGGAGAGGTGTAAGTCAACCTCTAGGCCGTACCGGGCCAAGGCGCTTGCCATACCGTAGTACTTCAATTCCCTGCTGTGAGACTGATCCTGGCCTACAAACCCAATTCTTGTATGCCCTTTCCTGATCAAGTATTCCGCCGCGAGATACCCAATGCGGCTGTAATTGAAATATACGTAGTTGCAGGGCAATGTATCGCGGCCGCCGTTGATGATCACCATATTTCCGGCTATTTGCTGCACTCTCTGGGCATACTGGTCATCAAATTTGCCGAGCAGAATCACACCGTCAAACCTCTGTCCTTTCGCCAGGCTGTTCGGCAGCTCCAGCTGCTCCTGCTTCTCAGCCTCGACAAACTCGATGGTCAGTTCGCTTCCCCGCTTCTGCACTTCGGCCTGGACACCTTCCACCAGTTGGCTGAAATTACTGTGGTCGGCGGTGTACCGATGACGTATTAAAAGCAGGATATTGGCTTTCCGGCACGATCGGCACCGCCGGTAACCGAGTTCTTTGGCTTTGGCAATGATTTCCCGCCGCAGATCATCACTGACACCCGGTTGGTTGGCCAAGGCCCTGCTGACAGTAATCGGCGACACATTCAAAAGTTCTGCGATCTGGCTGATGGTCACTTTGTCTTTCCTGCCCATGCCGCACCTCCCTGGTATTTACTCCAGTTCCATTATATGATTGTATAAGATACTTATCAAGACAATATAACGTTACAATAGCACAATATATAACGTAAATTTTTTGTTGTTTTACCGTTAGGAAAAATAAAAAATCCCAGCCCTCGCCTGGACTGGGATTATGGTACATCAAGTGTTAGAACAACCCGGTGATTCTGCCTGATTCGTCCACATCGATGGATTCGGCAGCCGGATGCTTCGGCAGCCCCGGCATGGTCATGATGTCACCGGTCAACGCCACAACAAACCCGGCTCCGGCAGATATGCGGACACTCCGCACAGTTATGGTGAAGTCTGCAGGGCGCCCAAGTTTTTTGGGGTCATCCGACAGCGAGTATTGAGTCTTGGCCATGCAGACCGGCAGTTTTTGAAACCCCAGGCGTTTGTAACGCTTAAGTTCTCGCTTGGCATCCGGGAGGAATTCAACGGCGCTGGCACCGTAGATTTCAGTGGCAATCTTGGTAATTTTCTCCTCCAGTGAATCCTGATCACCGTATGTGTACCGCAGATCGGGCTGCGGTTGATCGCACAAGGCCAGTACTTCTCGGGCAAGGGCAACGCCCCCTTCTCCCCCTTTGGCCCACACTTCCGACAAGGCGACACTGACACCCAGTTCACGGCATTTGTCTGTGACTAAGGCAATTTCCGCTTCGGTGTCATGCGGGAAGCGGTTGACCGCGACCACCGCCGGCAGGCCAAACTTGTCTTTGATGTTTTCCAAATGCTTCAACAAGTTTGGTATTCCCTTTGCCAACGCTTCCAGATCTTCGTTTTGCAGGTTGTCGAGCTCTGCTCCTCCATGAAGCTTCAAAGCCCTGATCGATGCCACGATTACCACCGCCGCAGGGCTTAGGCCTCCTAAACGGCATTTGATGTTCAGGAATTTCTCGGCACCTAGATCTGCTCCGAAGCCGGCCTCAGTCACAACGTAATCCGCCAGCTTCAAGGCCATTTTGGTAGCCACGATGCTGTTGCAGCCGTGGGCGATATTGGCAAAGGGGCCGCCGTGGACAAACGCCGGTGTGTGCTCCAGGGTCTGGACCAGATTGGGGTTGAGAGCGTCTTTCAAAATGGCGGCCATGGCGCCGTGCGCTTTGAGATCACCGGCGGTGACCGGTTTGTTGTCATAGGAATATCCTACGATGATCCGGCTCAGCCTGTCCTTGAGATCGAGTATGCTTTCAGAAAGGCACAAAATCGCCATCACTTCCGAGGCGACCGTAATGTCAAAGCCATCTTCTCGAGGCACTCCGTTGCTGCGGCCGTTCAGCCCATCGACAATAAAGCGCAGTTGGCGGTCGTTCATGTCAATGGCCCGCTTCCAGACAATCCGCCGAGGATCGATCCCCAGCTCGTTACCTTGATGAATATGATTGTCCAGCATCGCCGCGAGCAAGTTGTTGGCCGCGCCGATCGCGTGCATGTCCCCGGTAAAGTGAAGATTGATGTCTTCCATGGGCACCACTTGGGCATAACCGCCTCCGGCCGCACCTCCCTTGACACCAAAAACCGGCCCCATCGAAGGCTCCCGCAGGGCAATCATGACCTTTTTGCCCAAACGGTTAAGAGCGTCGCCGAGCCCAACTGTTGTAGTCGTCTTCCCTTCACCGGCGGGTGTGGGATTGATGGCTGTGACCAGAATCAATTTCCCGTCGGGACGGTCTCTAAACCTTTCCATCGCTTTCAGGGAAATCTTGGCCTTGTAGGAGCCGTACAGCTGGAGGTCATCCTGTTCTATCCCCAACCGGGCCGCGATATCGCCAATTGGCTCCAGTTCTGTCTCTTGAGCGATTTGAATATCCGATTTCACCCTATCACCCCTTGCTCATATGTTATTCAGCGCTCGCTGGTCCTTCTAGGCTGATAGCTGAACACCAGTGTCTTTCCTCCACAGAAAAGCAGGATAATCAAGGCCATATTCACCAGCACTCCTGCATAAAGCTGCTGGAATACGACAACACTGCCGGCAGCTTCCGCCAACGGCAGGAAAAACTGGGTCAGCGTCCGGTAGACTCCGTTAAAGACGATGACTCCCACCAAGCTTTTGCTGGAATTGGTGATCCAGGTCAAAATGATGGACAGAGCCACAGTCTCGATAAACAACCAGATAGGAGACAAGTTTGATTCCACCAGGCCGTTGAAATAATAGGTCGGAAGCTGCCACAAACCCCACAACAGCCCAATGGCAACGCTTGCGGAAACCGCAGTGAGTGTTTGCTGAAGCCTAGGCAAAAGATAACCCCGCCAGCCGATTTCATCCGCGATTGAACCAAATAAAAACAAGCTCAGGATCAGATTGGGGATGAGCATTAAAAGACTCCTGACGGTGCGCGTAGAAATCGACATCTGACCCTTGTAGACCAGGAAAGCGAGGGGAATCGCCACAGTCAGAACCGCCAAGGCCGCGGCCGCCGCCATCCATTTTGCACCGCGGTTTATGGCTGCCACGTCTTTCAACATCCCTTTCACTGCCTGTTTGCCTTCAACAAGCCACAGCATTACAACCGCCGCCAGCGCCGGCCCAAAGCTGGCCAGAATCCTGGCAAGCAGAAAAAAAGGCGAATCCAGTGCATTCTCCGTTTTGACAAACGGCAGCAGCAACGCCCACGAAAAAGCGAAGTTAACCACGAGATACCAGATGGATGCATATTTGCTGATCCATGCCGACTTGGCCAACAGCATCTACTCCTTTGCTTGAAAATACCGACTACAAATATACTTCCCCATCCGGTGCCCATGTTCCTGTAGCAGGCATGAAAAAAGCGGGATAAT